>Ga0256406_1002658_pt1 | contig 24456 bp, 28 predicted proteins | sample RumenRJG_03DNA_FD_185986 | JGI IMG/M metagenome (GOLD analysis project Ga0256406, IMG submission 185986) | Bovine rumen microbial communities from Lethbridge, Alberta, Canada - RJG_03 | ecosystem: Host-associated > Mammals > Digestive system > Stomach > Rumen | place: Canada: Alberta | collected...
TTTAAAATTAAATCAAAAAAAAAAAAAAATAAGGGTGGTGAGATTTTGAAAAAGTATTATGAATCACGACTTCTTCAGGAGTTCATGAATCCAGAAATCTGGAAAGAAGAGATTGATAAAGGAGTTCGAAAAGGAATTGACAAAGGAAGGTTGATGCGATTCTGCGATTACAATGTAAGAATTGCATTGTATAAAAGAATTGTGAGCGGGCACTATGAAGTTAGTGTCCCTCACGTTGCTCTGATTCCAAAGGATAAGCCGGGAGAATTCAGAGAAGTAAAGGTGAATGAACCAGAAGACAGAGTGATTCTCTCAGTGATTAACGAGTGCTTGTTCAGATTATTTCCTGACATGGTTCACAAGAATTGCAGATCGTATCAGAAAGGAATGGGAACACAGGATACAGTTCAGAAAATCTCAAATAAAATCCAGAAAATAGGGGGTACTACTCACAAGTTCATTGGCTATAAAGCAGATTTAAGCAAGTACTTTGATTCAGTTAATCGAAATAAGATCTTTGAAATATTTGATCGGCTTGAAGATCGGTTAGGGTTTGAACGCAACACAGAACCGATTATCAATGTATTGAGAAAGTATTACAATCTGGATTGGCTGTTTGATACAGATGGTCAGCTTGTTGAAAAGTACACCTCATTAAAACAGGGATGTGCGGTCGCAGCTTTCCTTGCAGATGTGATGCTGTATGACATTGATGAATGGGAAACAAAACATAATGACATTTACATCAGGTATTCAGATGACATCCTGATTGTAAATAATGACGAAAGAAAATCAGAATTAGGGGTGGATGCGTTGAGAGGAATGCTTTCACACTATGGATTAACATTGAATCCTAGAAAAGTTCAGAAGCTGTACGCTGATGAATGGTTTACATTTCTAGGGTTTAAGATTAAAAGTGATATGATTACACTTTCACGAAATAGAGTAAAGAACTTTCAGAAAGAGGTGGTTAAGAGAACACTGAAGAGTAAGTCAACTGCAAAGAACGCATGGAATTCACTTGTAAATTACTTGTACTCAGGGGACTATAATTGGGCTACAAGCTGTTTAAGTACCGTGAACTGCGAACCTGATATTGATGAGTTAAACAATTTTATCTTGGATTGCTTGAGAGCGTGTGAAGTGCGTGATAAAGAAGTTGCTCGGAAAAAATCGAGTCGGAGATATCCGATTAAGATTACAGAAATAGGGGGGTTAGGAAGTACGGAGAATCTGGAAGATAGAACAATCTTGAGAGGTACAGGAAAGAAGGTAAGATCGAATAGAGAGAAAACTGAAAAGATGTTTGATAAATACATTAGTGTGAGATGTCTTGAAAAAGATATGAAAATAGGGAGGTGGTTATTTGAAAGCGTAGTCAGAGGAATCTAAAGTGAATGCACAGTGCAGTGCGTTAACACAAGAGCTTTACGTTCAATGCACCGCTTCAGATCCATGTACGTCTGCATCTTTGCAGCGTAAATGGATCTGAAGCTGGTTCATATCAAATCATTATAGAGATGCACCGAAAGTTTGAGTGTTAACAAGTATAAAAGTAATTCAAATAAAAGGGTGGTGAGTATGAATGACATTAGCAGAGGAACTTAATTCACTTTATGAGACATACAAACACAGTGTGCCCACACGGAGTTACACAAAGCAGAAAAGAAAGCACAAGCCTTATTTTAAGGCTCTGGATTATGAAGAGTTAACTGATGATGATTTTATCTATGGAGAGAGCCGTTGTGATGCTCAGAAAGATTTGGAAAATAGGGTGTTCAATCTTTCTGAGGAAGAGCGGAATGAGTTATTCTCAGATGGAAATTGGTTTTGGCAAGGTGAAGATAAAGACTTCATCATTGTTAAAAGTTGGTTAAAATAAGTTGCAGTAAACAATATTAAGTAGTACAATATAGAAAAGATAATAAAGGAGAAAAGAATTATGATGAACAGAGAAGCAAGAATGAACGCAGTTAAGGCTATGGGACTTCACGCAGATGATATGTTTGATGTTATGCTGACGAACATTCCTAATGGAAGTGATGTAAAGATTGTAGTTGATGGTCAGGAGTTCACACCAGAAGAACTTGTAAGAAAAGGGGATATGGAATTTGATCCTATCATCCAGAAAGTTCAGGACGGTGGATACATCAAGAATGCGCACTTATTCAGAAGATGGATTATGGCGCAGACATGCAGAATGATGCGCTATAAGAGTTATGACGGATGCCAGAAAGGTTATGATGCAGCTCTGAGAGCGATGCCTTACAAATATCAGTTCGATATGCTTGATCGTGAACTTCACACACTTGCAACGCTTGAAAGAAAAGATAAAGAAGCATTTGAAGAAAGGAAAAACTTTTTCACATTTGAGGTGGTACAGAGTATGCTTCATGATTATAGAGCGAAAGTTGACAAAGCATTTGCATATGAAGCAATTGGGTATAATACGTATTGTATTACAAACAAACTTGTTAGTCAGCTTATCTTTGATATTAAAGAACTTGATACATATAGAGACTATTATGATCTGTATCATGCTTATTACAACAAGGGTGTATTCCTGAAGCTTGATAAGTATAGATATGTTGCAAAGTCTGGTGCTTTTAATGATGCTTATAAGGCAGAAGGTGGTTATTATTCACTGAAGAATGGAATTATGTTCCATGATATGAAGTACATTGATGGAGATATGAACCGTAATCTTCAGTACCTGAAAGATAAGCTCAATATGTATAAGATCACTGGTAATCTTTGGAAGTTTGAGAAAGACTTTGAAGAGATCTGTGAGAGAATGCATTTCAATCTTGCCGATTCGATCAGAAGACATGAGATTAGTGTGAGATAAGAATTAGATATGTATGATTTAGATAATATTTGAGAATAGGGGGTATGCAAATTGATTGTTTAATGAAATGTACGTAGTATGACATAGCTATTCAAGAGTAGCATGTTTAAGTAATACGGGTTCACGGCGTCACTCCTGACGCATCATGCGTCTTCCGTTCCTTAAAGAACTTGTATTATATCAAATAATTATAGAAACATACCAGAATACTTGAGAATAGCTGAATGAATGTAGTATGGCATTGTTATTCAAGACTATATCAATTCAATCAATAACGACACCCTCGACCAGACATTTACTCGGAAATGCTAGCCGAGGCTAATTATGAAGAAAGAAATGTTCGCTATTCGCTCTCTATTTCTTTCTTCAGAATTAGTTCGATTTCGTTATTGATATCGATACATTAAAGACACATACCAGATAGTTGAGAATAATAAAGTGTAATATGGCATGATTGCTCAAGGCTATGGAAATTTAATGAGCCTCCAAGGAGGAACTGCTCGTCCCTCCTAGAGAGGCTAATATCAAACAATTAAAGATATATACCAAAATAGATGAGAGCAATAAAAACAAGTTAACACATAAAAGTAAAAAAATCGTAGCGTAGCGAGTATGTTCAAGTTTGTTAAACATGTTCAATAAGTCGTGTCATCACGGGTAGAGAGGCAGCTTTGCCACCAACCCGTCTGTGATGACACGACTTATATCAACCGATTATAGAAATACACCAAAACAATTGAGAACATACAAATCAATTAAAACCTAGTAACATTTGAAAAGAAGGGTGGTTTAAAATGCGAACTAGAGATTACAGCTTTAGGGAATTTGACAAGATTCTAAGAAACAATAACTTTGAATTTAAATCTAGTAAAGGAGATCACTTCAAGTATGTGAGAGACAATGACCAGATCATTATTACCAGACGGAATCCGAATAAGATGGTAATGAGAAGATTGATTAAGGAACATAATCTTACGGTTTAAAACTTGTTGCGACTAACTTAAAACTTGTTTAAAACTAACTTAAAACTAATTTAAAACTAACTATAACTTAAAATTACTGAATAATCTAATTGATTTTGAAAATAAGGGTGGTGCTTAGACACTGCTCTTTTTAATTGGAAGAAAGGAATTAAACACAATGGCTAACAAGAATATGATGAACACAGAGAACGTTAAGGCTACAGCAGAGACAGAGATCAGAAAGGACTTTATTGAAATGGCAGAAATTAATCCGAAGAACATTGGAAAGCTGAAGGACGAAGTAATCAAGAAGCGTCTGAACGCAATGCTTGAGACAAGAGAGAAGTTCATCAAGGTTGTTGATAAGATGCATGTTAAGCTTCAGAAGGGCAATAAGAAGACAGGAAAGAATGTTTACACAGTATCACTGATTCCGATTGCAGATTGTCCGAATTGTGATAAGTGCTGTGGATTCTGCTATGATATCAAGCATGACTGTATTTACACTGGTGTAATGAGAGACAGAGCAAAGAATAGTGCAATTCACAAGGCTAATCCAGAAAGATATTGGAAAGAAATTGGAATGCAGCTTGTTCTTCAGAATGTAGAAATTCTGAGAATTAATGTTGGTGGTGATCTGACATATGAAGATTTCGGATATGTTAATAATCTGGCTGCACAGCATCCTGATGTAACGTTCCAGTTCTTCACAAAGAATTATGACGGAATTAATAAGTGGCTCGATGAGAATGAGGACTTTGAAAGCAATGTTCAGGCGATCATGTCAGTTTGGAAGGATATGTCTTATTCAAATCCACACAGAGTTCCAGAGTCTCATTTGCTGTGGGCTGACGGATCTACTACAGCTCCTGAATATGGTGCTTACTTCTGCAAGGGAAATTGCTCAAATTGTAATCTTATGGGAGAAGGTTGTTTTGCTCTAAAGAAAGGTGAATGCGTAGTTTTGAGCGCACATTAAAGTTGACTAATAAATTATTGTATGATATATCCAGATTAAATTTAGAAATAAGGGTGGTGCTTAGAGAAAAGCACTGCCCTTGATGTTGAAAGGAGAACACAAAATGACAGCACGGGCTACAAGAACAGCGATTATCAACAGAATGTGTAAAGAAGCAATGAACAGCACTTGTTTCCCTTCAATGGAGAAGGGTGAGAATTACTCAAATCTTTCTGAAGAAAAGGGTGGTGTGATTTACTACTCTTACTGCAGAATCTTTTATGATTCAAAACATCAGGTACTCACAGCTAAAGAACTTGACAAAGCTAGAGCTGATATGAACAAATCTGTTGAAAAGATATTCTTTGATGTTATTAATGGATTTGGTCGTGAAGATTTCCAGTCTACTCTTCATTACAGCATTTACGGATGCTCACTTGACAGAGAAAAGATTGATAATATTTACAAGTGGGGAAAGGAACATAAAAAGAGCACTTATATTCCATATATTATCACGAAGAACTGTGGCAGAGTTCCATTCTTCGATCAGAGTGGTAAGTTGATTGCTCTATATAGTGCAAAGAGAATGAGAGATCTGTTTGACTGGATTACAAATACAAAAGGGAAGGTTAATGTTGAGATTGCAGCTCCTTATGGATGGATGCTTGCATGGGATGGAAATGACGTGTTCTCTATGAAGAACAATTGTGCTATGCTTCTTCCGCTTACTCTTAGACATGATGGCATATATGCATTGACTGACATTGAGAAAGAGAATGCGATGACGGTTGAGCTGCATAAGAGGAATGCTTAGTGAGCTGCTTGTATAGTTCGATAGTATTTGAAATTTAGGGGGTAAGAATTATGGAAGATAATAAGTTTACGATTTATATGAAAAGTGATCTGGGTGTTGAGTTTGAAGATCCTCGTTGGGATGATCTGATTACATATTGCGAAGCTGCGCTGACGAAGTATATTGACGTTGAGAAATTGGATATTGATCGTGATGTTAATCTTGATCATGACTTAAGGCAGTATCTGTTTGAAAGATGCTTTATGGTTCATGTAACGGATGACCTTAAGAAATATGGTAATTGGACGCATATTGAAGAGTCAGTCGCAGAAAGTATCCTGAGTACTACTTGTGAGTTCCTTAGAAAGTACAACACTAATTATGATGTGCAGAATGCAGATTGGAATTTGAATGATCTTGATGATTTCTGGATTGAAATTAATGGAGAAGAGTTTTAGAAAATAGGGGGTACGAATTATGACATACGAAGAATGTAGAATGAATAAAAAAAATTTTGTTGAGCACGAACTTGCAGATATGTTAAAAGCTGCTAATTACTATGTTAAGACTGTAGAATATATCCCAGATTTCTTTACTGCAATAGATGAATGTTTACGTATCTGTGACAAAAATGATAATGATGTATTCATTAATATTTCAGCAAACAGTAAACTCGCAATCGTAGAGTGCGCAATTAAGTATTTACTTGACGGTTGTTGTCAGGGAATGCTTAATCCTATCTATGAATTTGATAGGAAAGCAATTGAAAATTATCGTGAGGATCATAGATAAAGGGTGGTAATGAATACGAAGGAATCAAACGAAAGCAAAAGAGTTATTGTAAACGCTGTTAGTTATGACAATAAGCCAGTCAAGTTTACCGTAGAGTGGAAACGAGATAAGAATACTTATGGAAATGGTTGTTACATGGCAGTGTTTGTAAATGATAATGATGAGCCACATATTTATGATTGCAGATATGATACGAGATTCAATACAGATGAGAAGTTGCTGAAGAATCTGCCAGAGCTGATTATGGATAACTTCACTGTATATGTTGGAATTGAATTTGAGAAATAGGGTGGTGACGAATATGAATTATAAAGGACTTAAGACAATATCACTTATACAATGGTAAGGGTCTTGTGATATGTATAATTCAACTTTTGTAAAAGAGAAAGCTAAAGTTGGAAGTAAGTTTATTGATAAGGAGTTTGAGGTTGTAACAATTAAGGAGATTTATACGGATAAGAAAAGGAAAATCAAATATATTGTAGTTACTGATATTGCAGGAGAAGATAAAATTAAAAGAGAGCGTTATAATGGAAACTTTGAGGTTATTTTGTTGCCAAGCTATTTTAAAGAGAAGCAATAAAAAACAAGTCTAATAAATAACACTTGAAACTTTCTGAGTTCTGCATATAATAGAAAGTGAAAAAAGGACGATAAACATCCTTAGCACATGGAAAAATTAATAAGCTATAAAATAAATTTGAGATAGAGTTGAGATGTGAGACAAATCAGTGTAGAATGATAAAAGCATCCTGTGCTGATTTGTTTGCTCAACTTTAGAAAATAGGGGGTAGTAAGAATGATGTACTGTGGACTTGATTATAGCAGCGATTATATTCTTAAAGATATCAAATGGTTTGATAAAGAAGACGAGGCTAATGAATGGCTGAATACTGAAGAATACGATTTTAGAAATAGAGAATTGTATTCTGGCGAGTATAAAGAAGATGTTGCAAGGAAAATTGTTGAAGAAAACGATGGAAGTCTTACGGATTATTATGAATCCTGCTTTGAATCGGATTATAAGATTACAGATGAAGATTTAGTTGAATTAGTTTGTGATGAACAATTTTGTTAGCAATTAGAATTTAGGGAGGTACTAATTATGATTAAATATATTGTTACAGAACATATGGCAGAAATTAAATATGCAGATAGACATGAGATTGATCATGGATGTTGCTTTGATTTTGATATTTATTAATAAAATTTGAAAGAAAGGGTGGCGCGAATGGATAATGAGGCGTTAAGACGAATGGCATTAGAACGAATTGAAAAGAATAAAAATGTAGTTGAGATGCTTTATCGTGGAGCTGTACTTAACCATCTGTTAGGTGCAGCAAGGTTATTAATTCTTGAAGAACGAAATGGAATATATCATTGCATTGAAATTAAAAAGTATGATTTCAATGATATTACATCATCAAAAGAAATGGCAAATATTTTGAATGATGCTTTTAAAAAGAAGGGAGAAGTGTGCGGATACAGATATAAACACATCTGGGTTTCAGATGAGTATATAAGACTTGATTATACAAATGCTGGAATTGTTAAATACGATCATTCAAATAATAACACAGATGTAACTAGTGTTATAAACAAATACAGAAAAGAATATCCTGAATTGTTTTTTACAGCTTTTAACAGATATGATCAACAGCGGGGAGAGCGAACAAACAATCTGCATGAAGCACTGCTTGCTCTGGCAAAGAAGGGTAATGACATTAAAGGGTATATTATGTTAGACACAGAGCTTAATAAGCCAAAGCTTAAGATGCCAATTTCATGGTTTAGTGAAGAAGGTGGTGCAGATCCTAGATATCTTTCAAAAGAAGGGTGGTTCTATGAATTACGCAAGAATTGTTTAGACAAAAGAAACTGGAGATACGTTCCAGACGATAAACTAGGGAGAATGGGAGAATATGCAGGTAAAACAATTCTTTTGGATTCAAATAAAGTACCAATAGAATATGAAGGTGAATATGATTACTATGTAAATGGAATGCATCGTAATGGAGAAGGACAAAAGATTGGAAATAAATATTTTGGTAATGCAATTGGAATCCTGCTTCTAGTGTTTGTATGCCCATTTATTGCAGTAACAAGTCCGGTGGCTGCCGTGATCCTTGCAGTTATTTCATTGGGGGTCTGTTTCGCTAATAAAACAATTACAAGACCTTCAATTGGTGTTGCAGATTTAATGTATAAAGCTGGATGGAATGAGTTATCACTAGATGAAAGAAATAGGTTTATTTATTACATTGATCAGCTGAATGAAAGAGATAAAAAATTATTACTAACCAGTGATATGGTAGTTACTGGTTAATCTAAAAAAAAGGGTGGTGTTAAATATGATGCTTACAGGTAGAGAAGAAAGCAATAAAAGAGTTCAGGATAAAATAAATTATATACTTAAGGATGCTCCAAATTATTTATATATGTATGCAGGAGAATTTGAGACAAGAGGAATGTCAATTAAGACAGAAAGTGCATACCTTAGAATTGTAAAATATTTTCTTGAATACATGCGTACCGATTTTGAAATTGATTGTAATGATGTAGAAAACTTAAAGAAAATTAAGCAGATGCATATTTACTCATATTTAAAAACAAAAGATGATATTGGAGACTCTGCAAGGAGAGTAAATGTGTATGCAATTAAACATTTCTTTAGGTATCTGTGGGAAAATGAATTTATTGAAACAGATCCGGCTGCAAGAGTCAGAGCACCAAAAGATCGGTCAGTTCATCAGGTAATTGCTTTGACAAATGAGGAGATTGCTACAATAGAAAAAAGAATTAAAATTGGATGGCATAAACCACATAAGGGAGAGACAGAAATGCCAAAGCGGAACAAGTATCGTGTTATGAGAGATTTGTGCATGTTTCATTTGGCAATTAGAACTGGACTGCGAGTAAGTGAAATTTGTGGACTTGATATAAATGATATTGATTTTAAAGAGGGTACAATGACTTTTGTAGAAAAGGGTGGTGAAGAAAGAATCGTACCTATCCCAAAGTCTGTTAAAGAAGAAATGGAAGATTGCCAGAAAAATAGATATAATTTCCTTCGTTCGGTGAGAACTAGAGGAAAAAGGACTAGGGCATTTTTCCTTTCAGATAAAGGAAGTCGTTTAACGCCTGATCAGTTTACAGTTCTTGTTAGAAATTGGAGTATGGATATTGATAAAAATATTACTCCGCATAAGTTGAGAAGTACTTTTGCAACACATTTCTATGATGCTACAAAGAATATTTATCTTACAGCAAAAATGCTTAATCATAGTAATGTTAGAACAACAATGAGATATCTGTCTGTTGATGAAAAAGAGTTGAAAGCTGGCGCAGATGTTGCAGATAATATGTATAATATTTAATAGAGGAAAGTATTTAGAAATAAGGGTGGTGCTTATTATAGGATTAAATAACTAGTCTAAAAAATATTCTCAATAATCATATTGACATTGTACTTGTATTGGTTATAATAAGATCAGGAAATAAAAACAGGGGGTGTAATAGTATGAAGACCAATGTTAGAGAAGCGATCATAGAAATCCGTAAACAATCGGTAAATATCGTGATTAACAATGCAAAGATAGAAGAGCTTTATTCCTATATTGATAAAAAATATAATATTCCAGGTAACTTAGTATTTGATATGTTATTTGGAAACAAAGCAAATAACAAGTTTAGCAGATTTGAAGTATTCGCTGTAATGGATGGAATTTGCCATGTTGATGATTCAATTGAGAATGATTTAGTAAATAAATATTTCACGGATCAGGAAATCGAAGCATTCAAGAATGAGAAGTTCGAAATAGATACCTTGGAATTTCCATTAGTGTTTGATGCTATTAAGATTTCTGACGATCAATGGATTACAAAGATTACGGTTAGAGATTTAATGAAGATGCGCTTCAAGCGTTTCATAACGTACAATGCTAATACACAAAGACAGCTTAAAAAAGTTGTTAAAAATGGGGAGGCGGTATATCAGATATCAATCAATCAAAAGGCAGTTAAATCTATTGAGAAAGCTCTTAAGAATAATTCGTTTATAGCGAACACCCTGACATTCAATCTTCCAGAAGATGCGCTGTTTACATATGACGAAGAGAAAAAGCAACTCATCATTGAGAAAGCATCTGGAGTAGATATTGTAGATGGCTATCATAGATACCTTGCAGCTTGTAAAGTATTTGACAATAATCATGATTTCGACTTTACGTTTGAGCTTAGAATCATCCATTTCGATGAATTTAGAGCAAAAGAGTTTATCTTCCAAGAGGATCAGAAAACACAGATGAAGAGAATTGCTTCAGTTGCATATGATATGAATAGAGCATCTAATCAAGTTATTGGAAGGGTTAACAAGAATCCAATGTGTAATCTGTATGGAATGCTTTCTATTAACTCAGGATTCTGCGATATTGGTGTTGCATCAAATCTAATTGATTCGTTAATTTTTAAAGGGAAGAAACTCGATCAGGCTGAATTGAATGTAGAAATCGTAAAAGCATCCAGAAGTTTATCTAACTATTTAAATATGGTTACAGATGCTATTCCTGAATTCCTGCAGTCTAAAGTAAATGATAGACAACTTGCTGTTGTCATGTATTTCTTTAAAGAGTATTATGAAAAAGAGGGTATGTCTCCTGAAGATTTGAGACATATGGTAAAACTCATTGAGTATGCAGTTAAGCATGTTGACGAGATGAAAGGTAATAATGCTTTTAAAACAGGTAAGATTGGAATTACAGCTGTAAAAGTAATAGATAAATTTATTAAGGAGTGCTTAGATTATGTATAATGAAAAGCAAAAAGAGAGGTTCATAAAGAGCCGTGAGGATTATGTAATTATACAGGATAATTTTTATATAAATATATTTAATAAAATTGAAAAATATGAAAATAAACTTGGAAGAGATCTTAGTAACTTTTCATTCTTTGAAATTGAGACATACTATAAATTAAGAAATACTAGTTCTAAGTACGCTCTTGCTACGGCGAATTCTGTATATGCAAATTATACAACATGGTGCTTAAATCAAGGTTTTGTTACAGATGGTCAGAATCATTATCTTGAGTTTCATGCAAAGGATTTTGATAAATATCTTAATCCAGTTCTATTAGATAAAAGAGTTGTAACTAGAAATGAAATATTGGATATGATAATGGATATTCCAAATCCAAGAGATCAGTTTCTTATTCTTGGAATATTTGAAGGGCTTAGAGGAAAGAATTTTATGGATATTTCCACTGCTAAAATGGAAAATATTTCAGAAGAAGGTGGTCGGTATTATATTTATCTTAAATCTAAAAGAAAAATAGAGATATCTAAAGAGCTTTATTATCTTGCTAAAGATAGCAGAGATGCGGAAAAATATTATTCATTATCAGGGCAACAGAAAAAAGTTGTTCCAATGGTTGATGATGGAACTATAATGAAGAGATGTGGTAATTCAGTGCTTGAAACTGATGATAGCAGCGCACGTAATGCAAAAGCCTCTTTTAATAGAGTTAAGCATTATTTAGGAAATAAATTCCTTACTACAACAAATTTAATGATTTCTGGTAGAATTGATTATATTCATAGAAAATCTGAGGAGATGGGAATTTCTACTAATCAATTTATGTCAGATTATAAAGATATGGTTAGTAACCAATTTGGTGTCAGCTTTGTCAAAGCTACATTTGAAAGAACATATAAAGAATATTTATAGTAAAGGTTCACTTTCTATTGAGAAATAGGGTGGTGATATTTTACCACTCTTTTTTATTGCATTATAGTGTTTTATTATGATTCGTTTGATGATAAACGATAGGAGGATAGCTTTATGAATAACGTAAACAATAGTACAAAAAAGAACTATAGTAATTTCTATCATATTGTATTAGGGGGGATGGAGACGATAAACCTGATAGATGATTGTTTAACCGACTGGGAAGATGAAGGAAGAACAGTTATTTTGGGCATCGAAACTTCAGGTGCTATGTTTAGTTGTATAAGTACAGATATTATGCTCCCTTCAGATTTATATGTTCATGATGGAACGATTCTCTCAATTGATTCTGATGATAGAGATTTAAATATGAAATTTTTTAAAGAAAAGAATTATACAATTGAATACTCTAAAACAGATGGCAAAATCTGCGGAATTAGAATAAAGGATAATGGAATTACATTTACTATTACTGGTTGCGAGATCGCATATTAGAAAGGAACAGATGTGTGGATAACTATTTAAGAGAAAAGTTTGTTGGGAAGTACAGGGTACTTGCTCATTTGGATTTAGAAAAGCATGATTTTCCAAGAAATGCTAATCAGGATATTGATTCTTGCTATGCTGACTTTTATATCCCATGCAGAGGTGGCACTGAGATTCATCATGGAATTGGGGATAATCTTTGGATATATTTCCCTAGAGGGGGCATTGGGAAGAATGTCCTGCGCAGCATTTATAAAGAAAACTTTGATGATGGTTTTGAAGAGTCTAAGTTAAAAGACAAGAGGTATTATGATAAATTGGTTAGTATGGTAGAAAGTACTGGATTAGTTTCTGGAATAGAGATCCTAGACAATGAAGTGGATTTTTTCTGCCCGGTAGAGAACATTGATGTAATTGCTGAATTTATTTCACCAAGGACAAGCGGAGCAAAGATTGATCCGCTCAGTACGAAGAATTTAATGACAAATAAGTATAATATTCCAGAAAAGGATATGGTGAAATATGACGAAGTAGTTAAACATCTGCCGCATGTAGAACGCACAATGCGTGGCAGAACTTTTAATACTGTAAACCCTTATATCATGAAAACGATTAATGCTGAGTTTAAGAAAGAAATCCAAAAAAAGAAGGGCAAGAATTTCAGTATCAAATCTGATATGGTCAGTAAGGGTTTAAAAGGTAAAGAGTACATTCATTCCATAGGCATGTGGAAAGAATATCTTCAATACATTCAGGATTCTGAGTATTATAATAAAGATGTCTAATAAATACATATTGAAATAATTCAGAATCTATGATAATATAATTGTGGCAAAGGAAAGCCGATAGTTATTGCTGAAGATAAGAAGAGGGCTTATGGAAAATGAAAAGAAATGTAAGAGGTGTAAACATGTTCTAGTAGAAACTGAAACTTGGTTTGATGAAGGAACAGATTACAGCGTGAAGCTTTGTAAGTGTCCTGAATGTGGATGTGTAAACATCTTAAAGTATTATCCAGATTTTCAAAGTAGAATCGGTGGTACAAATTTTGATCTAAGATATTATACCTATGAAGATAGGTAGTACAATATAATAACTAAATAACATTTTGAATATAGGGTGGTAATAAAGCTGCTCTGAGAGAAGAAAAGGAGAGACAATGGCAACAAGAATTATTGATCTTCCACAGACAAGAGGAAGTTTTAACATCAAGGGAGTAGTTAAGGGGACTGAGAGCAGCAACTTCTACACGGAAGCAACTTCCAAAAAAGGTAATCCATATAGAAGAATCAAGTTTAGCGTAACTTATGAAGATGGTAAGTCACTTGGTATTGATCTTGCAGGATATCCAAGAGATAAGGTTTACTTCTATCATCGTCCTGAGAATGGAGAAAAGAAGGGTACGACAAAAGCAGTTCCTTGGAGTGAGAGAAATCAGTTTAAGGAGAAGGGATACAATCTGATTGGCATGAATGTCGGAGTCCAGAAAGTTCTGGATGAGAGCGGGAAACAGGTTAATGATAAGAAGCATGTTGTTGAATACGATGCTTGTAAGATTATCGGTGAGAATTTGAAGGACGGTGAGAGCGTATTTATTCGTGGAAATCTTGATTTCTCTCACTTCCCATCAAAGAATGGTGAGATTATCAGAAGTGTAAAACTCACTCCGAGTCAGGTGTCACTGTGTGCGCCATGCAATTTCGGAGATGATGAATACGAACCAACTCATGATTTCACGCAGGATATCGTATTCATGGGAATTGACAAAGAACAGGATGCTTCTGGTAATCCGACAGGAAGATTTGAAGTAGCTGCGAAGATTGTTGATTACTCTTCTATTGAAGATGCAACTTTCTATATTGATGCAGAGCATGCAAACCTTGCAAAGACTCTGAGAAAGAATCTGAAGCCATACACAGGCATTAAGATTTATGGAAAGATCTCAACCAATGCTGTTACAGAAACAGTTGAGGAAGATGATTGTTGGGGAGAGCCTAATGTCATAGAGAAGATCAATGCTCCAATGAGAAGAGAGTTCTTCATTGTAGGAGCAAAGCCATCTTCGATTGACACAGAGTCTTATAGAAAGGATCTGATGGAAGAAGCAATCCATAAGATTAAGGAGAACGAGACAGCAAAGGCTGACTTTGGAAAGACAGACAACTCTGGTGATGACTGGGGAGTATCTAATTCAAAGCTGAATGATGACTTTGAAGATGATATGGCTAATCCGTGGGATGACGAGCTGTAAGTCTTGTGTAATATGTACAATAAATAATCAATATATAAACTAGAATAATTTTGGAAAATAGGGAGGTAAGCATTTGAAAACTAGAAATGCTGGTAAGATTCAGAGTAAGCTTGTAACACTGATTTATGGAGATACGTTCAGCGGGAAGACCACACTTGGTCTTCAGCTGGCAGAATTCCATAATGAAGATGGTTCTCCTTTTAGACTGGCTGTTGTAGATTGCGAGGGCGGTGGTGTTGATGACGCCCTCGCAACTATGGAAGATTCTGGTGAAGTTAATATGGATAACATCAAAGTTTTCTATACTCAGTCTCTGCAGGAGATCAGTGAGCTTCTCAATAAGATTAAGAACCATGAGAAGTTTTATATGTATGATGACGAAGGTGAAGAAACAGATGAAGTTATGAAGGATGCTGATGGTAAAGATTTCTTCCCGGATGCAATTCTGATTGATGGCACATCTGTACTGAAGATGACATCTGAACAGGGACTGCTTGAGCTTTCCAAGAAGAGAAACATGGTTAAGGCTAACAAGCAGGAGCTGACTGGTGCAGAAAAATTTGTAAAGGTTCAGGGCGCAAGCCTTGAGTTTAAGGATTATCAGACACTGAATTACTCTGGACAGCAGCTTGTTCTTGATCTGATGGCTCTTGGAATTAACGTGGTAATTACTTCCAGAGAAAAAGATGAAAAAAAGAACATCAATTCTAATGGAAAAATTGAATCTGTTTCCACAGGTAGGAAGATTCCAGATTCTTACAAGGGTATTGATTACAATGCCAAGACAATTCTTCATACGTTCATTGATCCGCAGACACATGGTGTTTGTCTTCAGGTAGTAAAGGATAGAACGGGCGTATTTAAGGCAGGAGAGATCATTGAAGACCCTACTCTTACTGTTTGGCAGTCTGTGATCGATCGTAACAAGGGTAAGAAATCTTTTGTTCTTGAGAATGGTCTGGATAAGGCAATTGAGACTGAGCAGAAGATGTATGAAAAGAAATCAATGCATCTGCTTGACGAAGATGAGAAAGCTGAAGAGAAGAAAGAAGCTGCTTCTAAGAAGCCAGTAAATGAAGTACATGATCTTCAGAAGAATATCATGGATACAATTAAGGCTCTTCCAAAAGGAGAAAAGGGAAAGCGTCAGCTTGCTCTGAAGAACGCAGGACTTCCGACTAACTTCTCAACAGTAACAGATGTAGAAGTTCTCAAGAAGATTTATGAAGTAGTAAGCAAGTAAATAATTCGTTTAGCCATTGTGAGATTGGGTGAGCAGAGATGTTCACCCAATTATTTCACAAATAAGGGGGTCACATGGGTTGTAAATGTTCATATTGCGGGGATCAACTTATACTTGAAAAAGAGAGTGACATTAACAATTGCATCAGATATAAACGAAAGAATTATCATATTGACTGCTTTAAGAAGTTCTGTGATGAAAACATCAGAACTAAGAAAACAGACAGAGCAAAGAAGAATTGGAAAGAAGCAAAAGAGAATGTTGATTCTCTGGCACAGGATTCGTTAGGATTCTTCCGAGATAAGTTCTACAGAGATCAGGTTTACAAGCTGATCGTCAAAGAGTATAACATGAAGGTTGTGTCTAGTAACATCTTCACAAGGCTTGAAGCAGTTTATCAAGGACAGATGCAAGGCATGTCCGAGGGGATCTGCGCAGAAGATTTATATAACATTTGGAAAAAGATGCTCCCAACTCTCAGAAAGACACATATCAGAAGAGAGAAGAAGGGAATTAAGTTTGACACTAGTGAAGCAATGATTGCTTATGACATAGCAGTCTGCAAAAATAACTATGACAATTATTGTCAGTGGAAAAAGAAAAAAGAAGTTCAGAGTAAAACAGTTGATAAGGCTGTCAAGGAGTCTAAGGATATTGGAAGTAGTATTAAAAATATCGGACAGACTCAGAAAGTAAATGAAATTAAGGGTGGTACAAATTCGATAGACATCGAGGATGTACTAAATGATATCTTTTAGGAATAGAAATGGAAGAAAGACAGATACCAGATAAGTTAAAAAATATTCAAGCGGAGATGATGTTCGTTGGGGCTATGTACAGTGATCCTACACTGTACATTCGCTATGGAAATGACATCAGATCCGCTTTTGATTTCATCGATCCAGCTACCAAATTTTTCTATGATATGTTTGAATCGATATATACAACATTTTCAGAGGAAATGGACGAAGCTAAAGTAGATTTGTTCATGACTCAGGATACAGAGCGTCTGAAGCGTTATAGACAGTATGACGGATATAAATTCATTAAGGAATTAATTGAGTTAGCTGATCCTGCAGATATTGAAAAGTATTATGCGCAGCTTAAAAAGTATTCTCTGCTTAGAGAATATTATCGCAAAGGTTATCCTGCTATGAAGATTGTAGAACATCCATTGTTTCCTAAGATGGAGGCAAAGGATATTTATAAGCTGATTCGTTCAGAAGCAGATAAGATTAATACAATTATTTCTGCAAAAGAGGAGTCAGTTAATCTGCTTGAAGGCAACGAAGATTTAATGCTTTCCTATTTGGAGAAACCAGATATCGGTTTGTCTTTTCCTTGGCATCTGATTACAGAGATGGCAAGAGGAATCAGACCAAAGCATTTCTTTCTTTGTGGATTTTTAAGTAATGCAGGAAAGACCAGAAATCTGATGTACCTAGCTGCAACAATTGTATTTTTACATGAAGAAAAGTTTCTTCTTCTGAGTAATGAGATGGATGAACAGGATTTAAGAAACTGCTTGATTACAACAGTTTTAAATAACGAACCTTTCAGATCAATGCATGGAGTAAGGATTAGAAAACCAGAGAGAGAGATAGTTCTTGGACTTTACAGAGATGATGTAACGCACAAATTTATTCAACGTAAACAGGATGAAGATGGCGTGTTTACAGAAACTCTGAGAGAATATAAAAAAAGGATGTTTGACAACTCAAAAGAGTTTAGAGATGTTCTGAGAGTTTGTAAATGGATTGATGAGAGGACTAAAGGAAAGCTTTACTTAAAGGATGTGGGAGTGGATTACTCGGATTCTGCATTAGAGTTTGAGATAAAGAAGCACAAAACATTATATGGCATCAAATATATGGGATATGATACATTAAAGCCTTATAATGATATTGGAGATTGGTCAATCCTGAAGCGCACAGCAACAAGGCTGAAAGAACTTAGTAATGAGACAGACGTATTCATTTGGGCTGATATGCAGCTGACAGATGATACAGTATTCGTTCCTGTAGATGAACTAAGTTCTAATAACATCGCATCTTGCAAGGGAATTAAACATGTAGCAGATTTCCTGATTCTTGGTAAGAGGATTTCTCCAGAAGAATATGATAATTACAGATACATTCCAGAAGATGTATGGGGAAATGCTCGAGAGGCTGCTAATCAGAGATGGGAACTTGATCCGAATAAGAGATACTTTGGAATGAAAATCGATAAAAACCGTGCAGGAAATAAGGATAAGATACCACTGATCGAACAGGATCTGGATATAAACATGTGGAAAGAAGTAGGCTGCTTAGTAAAGAAAGGGATGTAAAAAAATGAATGTAAGTAAAAGCAAAGGCACTGTGATGTTCAATAAGGATGAGCTTGAAGTACTCATGGTGTGTTCGCTTCGCTATTGTCAAGGCAGGAAAACGTATATGCCTAGTTGGGTGAGAGATATTATAAGACCGCATCTTAAAGAACTGTCAACTGATACGATTTCTATCATGAAAAATGATTGTGAAAGTCAGACGCAGTTTGGTGATGACAAGTTTGACAAACCCGGTTGGGAACATTGGAAAAAGGAAGTAACAGAAGAATATAATAGCAGATTTGAGTAGAGAAGATGGACGTAAAAAAGCTAAAGGAATACATCGTAGATAATGAAAAGATAGGTGATATCTTAGAATCGATTGGATGTACTCATGTCAGTTACCATTCATCTTCAAACTACTACTCTGCTTGTAATAAAGATGGGGATAACCCAAATGCTGTAGTTGTCTATAATGACGAGAAGTTGACCACTATTGATTACACAAGGACTCTGGTTGACACAAACAGGGCAACAGATATATTTGATCTAGTAAGTTACAATCTTGGGTGTAACTTCTCAAGAGCCTTAAAGCATGTTACTGATCTACTCGGAATTGACTACTATTACGACTTCGATAAGGACGTTCCAGATAGTGTTTTGATTTTGAGGAGGTTGCATAATTTGTGCGAGAGTGAAGAAGAGAAAGAAAAACCGCTCAAACCAATTAGTACGCAGGTTCTTACATACTACGAGCCGTATGTAAACGACATGTTTTATAACGATGGCATTTCTTACACAACTCAGCAGCTGTTTCAGATTGGCTATGATCCATGTACTAACAGGATAACGATTCCAATTTATGATGAGCTTGGCAATCTGGTTGGCGTTAAAGGAAGGTTGTTCAAAAAAGAATTAGATGAAGATGACATGAAGTATTTGTATCTAGAGCCTACTCCTAGATCAAGAGTACTTTATGGATTATATCAGAATTATGATTACATTCAGGATGCTCAGTGCGTCTATGTGGTTGAAGCTGAAAAAGGTGTGATGCAAGGGTGGTCATATGGTTATAGAAACTGTGTGGCTACTGGTGGCAAGAAGGTATCAAAGTTTCAGATTGATATGTTGACAAGGCTTGGAGTCAAGATTGTATTTGCCTTTGATGCAGATGTAACTAAAGATGAATTGAGTGAGTTGGCAAATCGTTTTATAAAAGGTGTTCCAATTTATTCCATTTGGGATAAGGACAAACTTTTAAATGATAAAGAGTCTCCTACGGATGAAAGAAAGAAGTGGGAGCAGCTATTAAAAAACAACGTTTATAGAATTAAGTAAGGAGAGAAAATTAAATGACAGTTGAAGAGCTTTGCCGTGAGTTAACTAAATTGAGAGAGCATGGATGGAAAGACTGCGAGGTAAGTATTTATGAATATGATCCACATGATGACGTAATAGATTATGATTTTATCGATAGAGTTGAAGCAGATGAAGATGGCGTAACGATTTATACTAAATGGTAAAGGAGTAGAGATTTGAAGTTTAAGTTACTGAGAAACGAAGAAGATAAGGAGAAGCAGTTTGATTCCGATTTATATCAGATTTTATACAATCGAGGCATTGCTTGCCCTTCAAGATATGTGGATGAAGTTAACTCCGGGAAAACAAGCACTAATAATCAGTATGATTATCATCGGCTTGAGAACATTGATAAAGCAACAGAAGTCTTCATGAAGCACTTTGAAAAACGTGATCCGATTTCTGTGTTAGTAGATACAGACGTTGATGGATTCACTTCTGCAGCTGTAATGATTAATTATATTAAAGGACTGGATATTCGCTATCCAGTCTCTTACATTATGCATGACCGCCCTAAAGCACATGGATTAGATGATAACCTGAAAGTATCTGTAAAGACAAAGCTTTTTATTATTCCTGATGCAGCCACCAATGATGCTGAGAGATGTAAATACTTTACAGATAAAGGTGTAGACATCCTGATTCTCGACCATCATGATTGTGATAAGGGTGGTAGGGAGAACTTAAAGAACGATAAAGTAGTTATTGTAAACAATCAGATGAGTGAAGTATATCCAAACAAAGAGCTTAGTGGTGTTGGTGTTGTATATAAGTTCTGCAAGGCACTTGATGATCTGAATTGGACTTTTAATGCAGACAAGTATCTCGATCTTGTAGCATTAGGTAATATCTCTGATGTTATGGATATGCGTTCTGAGGAAACTAGAAGCCTTGTAGAGTATGGATTAAACCATATTAACAATGAGCAGTTTAAAGCCCTTATAAGCGCACAGGAGTATAGCATGAGAGGAGAAGTAACCGTACATAATGTGCAGTGGTATATCTCTCCTGTAATCAATGGATGTATTCGTTTTGGCAATAAGGCTACAAAGGAGTTGCTCTTCAGAGGATTCATCAATGATTATGAAGTATTTGACTACAAGAAAAGAGCAACCAAGAATCATCCTGCAGAAGTGATTAAAGAAAACATTTATGACAGAGCTGCGAGGTTGAGTAAGAATGCTAAGAGTAGACAGGATTCTGAAGTGAAGAGATCGCTTGAATCGGTAATTAACAATCTTGGGGACACTTCTGAAGATAAGGTGGTCGTAACAGATGGAACTGGGCTTATCAAGTCACCGGGAATTACAGGGCTTGTGGCTATGAGATTGGCTGACTATGTTAACAAGCCAGCTATCATTGTTATGAATAAAGGTGGCAACACACTTGGTGGAAGTGGAAGAAATATAGACTACAGCCCTATTGAAGACCTGAAAGAAGTTACTAAGGAAACAAACCAGTTTTCACTTGCACAGGGGCATCCAAATGCGTTTGGTGTACAGATTGATGAGAGTAACGTAGAAAAGGCTAGAGAAGAGTTTAATCAGCTTCTGAGCGATGTAGAGTTTGAAAAAGTATATTACGTGGATGACGTTTTAGATTATAGCGAACTTCAGAGTAGAAGCGTTCCGCTTTGCAGAGCGTGTGACAGTATGAAGCCTTATTATGGACAGGGTATTCCTGAACCAAAGTTTGCTGTTAATAATGTGAAGTTCACAAAAGGGGATATTCACATTATTGGAAAGAATAAAGATACAATCCAGATTAACGATGAATCTGGTATGCGCTTTATTTATTTCAGATGTAAGGACTCGCAGCTTTATGCTTGGCTTGACAGCACATGGAACGCAGAAGACGAGGTTACAATGAATCTGGTAGGTGAGCCTGAGATTAATGACTTTAATGGTGTGCTTACTCCACAATTTAGAATTGTAGATTGTGAATTAACAAGTACAAAAAATAATTTAGTTGTTGATACTTTTGCTGATGAGGAGTATAGTATAGATGACATTTGGAGTTAGTAAAGTAGAAAGGAGACTTGATGTTTATTAACTTACACGTTCATGATGCACAGGGCAGCTTGCTTGACTCAATCTTGACTGTGCCTGAACTTGTGAACTACGCAAAAGAGCATGGTCAGAAAGCAATTGCTTTAACGAATCATGGTTATATGTCTAGCTTCGTGGATTTTGTAAAAGCTTGTAACAAGGCTAATATAAAACCTATAGTTGGAAATGAAATCTATGAAGTAGATGATATGTGGGAGAAAGCAGATACGAAAGAGTATAAGCAGCCTAGATATCATCTGGTGCTTCTGGCAAAGAATGACGTAGGATTTCACAATCTGATTGACCTTACCAGTGTTGCATGTACAGATGGAATGTATAAGAAGCCTAGAATCGACTTAAAGTACATTAAAGAGCATGGATATGGTGAAGGTATTATTTGTCTCACAGCTTGTCAGGCAGGACGTTTGAGCAGATATCTTGTTGATGACAGATGGGATGATGCTGATAAGTTTGTTAATGAATTAAAAGGTATATTTGATGACGTATATATTGAGCTTCAGTCGCATAAGACTGAGGCTCAAAGAATTGCAAATGAAAAGATTTTAAAGTTTGCAGATATACATCATATGGAATACGTTATTACAACAGATGCACATATGCTGAGTAAAGACTTGGCTGACTCTCATGCTGTATTTGTTAGAATCGGAGAGGACAGAGATGTTGGAGAGTCTTATTCTGGATGCTATCTTCAGGATGAAAATGATGTGCATGAAATATTAGATGATAGTCTGGATAAGGAAGTTATAGAACGTGGCATTAAAAATACTGTTTGTGTCGCAAATATGGTTGATGGCTCTATTGATTATGGGTTAAATCATGGAAACCAGATGCCAAAGGTTGAGATCGAGGGTGACTTTGATTCTCATGAAGAATATTTGAGGTATCTGGTATATAAGACTTTCGATGAAAAGTTTGGCGATATGTCAGAAGAAGAACAACAGAAACGTAGAGACAGATTGGAGATGGAACTTCCAGTTCTGTACTATGTAGATTATACAGATTACTTTATTATGCTGTATATGCTTGCACAAGAAGCTGATAAGAGAGGAATTCCAAGAGGATATTCAAGAGGATCTGGTGGTAACTGTTTATGCTTGTTCATGCTTGGCGTAACTCAGATTGACAGTGTGCGTTGGGGTTTGGACTTCTCTCGTTTTGCTAATAAAGGCAGAACAGCAATGGCTGATTAACTTATAAAGTCGTGTTGCTCAGTAATGAGTAATATTATCAGACAGTGAACTCGTGATAAAGAGGTGTATATCTCACCGAAAGGGATACTCAGGAAATGGAGTATTAGAGATATGCTAACAGGGAAACTCTAAGTCGAAAGATATGACAATCCTGTGCCAAGCCGAAAGGAAGGTGCAACGATCAACGGATTAGCCTCCGTGTAGAGCAGATTTTATCACTGCTTGAAGTGCTGTCCACCTTATTAACTAAGGTGAAGATATGATCTACTCCCTATTAAATATCAGGAAACTGAGGGTATTAAGGTTTGACTGGGACATTGCCAAGAAAGACCGTAAAAAAATGGTTGAGATTTCAGAAGAACTGTTTGGGAAAGAAAATGTTGCTCCGATTGCTACGTTTAATACGTTAAGTACGAAGGTGGCAATTGCAGACGTAGGTAAGGTACTCGACCAAGACCTAAATTCTCCATACTACAAACAGATTCCTTATTCGCTGAGAGATAAGGTTAGAAAGCAAATCCCAACTATTAAGACATTAAATGATCTCGGAGAAGAAGAGAATAAAGATGTACTTCTTAAAGAATTACTTGATAGTAATACTTTCCTTAAGAAAATTGATAAACAGTTTCCATTATGGTTTAAACATGTAATGGTGCTTGAAGGTTTACCTAAAAGTATGGGAAGACATGCAGCTGGTACACTAATTACTCCAAAACCAGTTCATTATTATGCTCCTCTTTGTTTGGATAAAAACAAACAACAGATGATCCAGCTTGAGATGCATTCTGCTATGGATGATTTAGCACTAGTTAAAATGGACTACCTCGGGTTAAACAACCTTAACATCATAGATGATGCATTAAAGTTATGTAATTTAACATGGGATGATGTTGACATTAACCACATTAATCTTGATGATAAAGAAGTTTATAACAAGGTATATAAAAGTGGAAATACAATTGGTATCTTTCAGATGGAAAGCCAAGAAGCAACTAATATGCTCATGGAAGTACAGGCTGATAATATCATGGATGTTATCGCTGTAAATGCAGCTAACAGACCGGGAACAAAATCCTTCTTTCCAGATTACGTGCGTAATAAAAAAGATCCTAGTAAGATCAGTGTTATCCATGATGATTTGAAAGAGATTTTTAAATCCACTCATGGAGTAATGCTTTATCAGGAACAGTGCTTGCAGATATTTAGATATGCAGGATTTCCTGAAAATGAAGTCGATCAGGCAAGAAGAGCAGTTGGTCATAAACAGATGGATGTTATGGCTACTCTTGAACCCAAATTGATTAGTGGATTAATGAATAAAGGATGGTCTAAAGAACAGGCTACTGAAATGTGGGAGACTTTAAAGAAACAGGCAAATTACCAGTTTAATTGCGGACATAAGCCTAATAAATTGTGTGTCCTTTATATGGTGACATATAAATAAAAAACGCTTTAAATTGCCGGAACGTCCTTA
>Ga0256406_1002660_pt1 | contig 24446 bp, 29 predicted proteins | sample RumenRJG_03DNA_FD_185986 | JGI IMG/M metagenome (GOLD analysis project Ga0256406, IMG submission 185986) | Bovine rumen microbial communities from Lethbridge, Alberta, Canada - RJG_03 | ecosystem: Host-associated > Mammals > Digestive system > Stomach > Rumen | place: Canada: Alberta | collected...
TGGGAAGTTCCGTCCCAGTCGCGATTAGTTTTTGTGTCACAGCTGAACATCGGACCGGGACACTTTTCGTTTTCGCCTCATGCCCCTGAATCCGTGTTCAGTTTACCCCTGGTGGCGAGGTCAGGATAAAAGCAACCTCCTGGCATTTGAAGCTGCCAAACGGACATACCGAAAGAGCGTCTTCCGCAGAGAATGTTCAAATCGGGGCTTCAGTCCGCGGGTTCGGCGGAACGGATCATGTTCTGTCTCGCAGGATGAGCAGGATGCATCTGGGGATACCGGGCCCGAACCGATCGGGCGCCGGAGACGGGGGCGTGTTCTCCGATCTCGAGCAGATGTTCGGGAGGACAATGAGGCAGGAGCCGTCGGCGCAACGGCCGCCCTCATCTCCCGCACAGACTGCTGATCCAATCGGTTCAAGAAAACCTATAAACCATATGGCCGAACCAGAAACACTGCTATGCCGGCCCCGCAGCAGGCTCGGAGGCTTCAATCTGCATGACGGAGAGGTCCTTCGGCCCGGTTTATCGTTAGCGACATAACATCGGACCGCTTTCGTCCTTTGACTAGATCCCCGAATGTCCGCCCCCGTGTCCGCTCTCGCCAGTTCTCAAAATATGCCTCGATATCGAACGCAGGATAATATGAATCAAATCAACAATCACATTAGAAAGAGCTGTTCCATACGCGATAGGATCGCAGATAACCGCCTGTGCAGAAGAGAATATCTTCTCCTTCTGTCCCTGATCGCATTCTCGTTCGTCCCGAGCATCAACCAGCTGATCGTCGACAGGTTCATCGCAGGCATCGGTGGCGATGTCCTGAACATCGCCGGACAGATTGAATGGTTCGATCTCTTCAACGAGACCGTCCTCGCTTTCCTGACCGTCCCGCTGTACTATGTGTTCAACAGGGCGAAGGACGATGAGGAGCTATCCAGCAGGATCAACACCACCTTCGCGATCGGATTCGCCCTGTATGCGCTGGTATCGGTCGCGATATACGTCTACGCCAGCACCCTCACTGCCTACATGAACGCTCCCGCGGAGAGCGTCGGCTACCTCCGCCTGGAGACCGTAGGGTTCGTTATCGGGTTCGCAAGCTCATACCTGTTCGTGGTCTTTGTGGTCAGGGGGAAGAAGGAGATCTTCGTTTCCCTTCTGATCGCCAAGGTCGCGATGCTCTCGATAGGGAATGCGATCCTCATCCCGCAGCAGGGCGTCACCGGAGTGGCGCTGACGAACATCTCCGTGAACCTGGTGATGTGCCTGGTCTCGGCAGCGCTTCTGCGCAGGGAGAAGCTCCTGCGGAAGTGGAACGGCATCGACAGGCCTGCCTTAGATGACTGGGTCAGAACGGGATTGTTCTCCGGGGGGACGGTGTTCATCGCCAACCTGATCTACACCCTCGTTGTGATGAAGATGGTCAACGAGGTGTCCCAGATGGGCAGTTACTGGCTTGCCAACAACTTCATCTGGGGATGGCTCATCGTCCCCGTGGCGGCCATCGGGGAGCTGGTGAAAAGAGAATATTACAACGGGTACCGGAGGATATGGAACTATCTCGCCCTGACAACGCTGGTCCTGGCCATATGGCTCGCATCGGTACCGTTCTGGGACTTCATGTTCCGGGAGATCGTCCAATCGGACGACCCGCAGGCGATCGTCCGGATACTCCGCATGAGCGTCCCGTTCTATGCGTTCTATGCATACTCGGTGATCCTCCAGGCGGTCCTGGTCTCCGTAGGCAAGACCCGGTACATCTTCTGCGAGTGCCTGTTCGTCAACTTCGTCTACTACGGAATAGTGTACGGGCTGTATCTCGCAGGGGTGTTCGAGACCTCCCTGGAGTTCATCATCCTGATGTTCGGGTTCGGTCTGGCGATATGCTTCGCGATCGATGCACTGCTGTACATACGTTCGATGAAGGACATACCGGGATCCGAGGGGAGCCTCGGGAGAGAGGCCGCGTGAGCCTCTCGGGGGCCTCTGGGCCCCGCACTTTCCCGCGGCTTTGCATGCGGAGATGGGCGGCGGATCGCTCCATGCCCCAATCCGAACCTGAATGAGAATGTCCCAGAAGACCACGCTTAGGGATACGACAGCCGAGTCCGAATGAAAAGTTCAAGACGTGAATTAAAATCCGACTGGCCCGGCAAGTCTGCCTCAGATCTCCGACATGCTTCTTGATACAACGATATCGTTTAAGTACTATTGTGTAATTAGTATTTTTAAGAAAGATCATAGGATCTGCGGACGCAGGCTTCGCAGAACTCCGAGTGATGAATTGAAAAGGAGAAAGGAGGGACTGAGACGGATCCGTATTCGGACGACTTCGAGAGGCATAATGGGCAGATCAAGATAGGCGATGCCCTGGACATCGCCGCGGACCGCTTCTCCAAGGAAGCGATGTTCATAATAGGGTACAGCGGAAAGCCAGTCAGCGGCTCCAGGCTCCACAGGCTGGCGCTCATATACGAGGCCGTCCACGTCCGGGACGGCTCGGCCGAGGCAGACTTCGCCTGCGGATATTCCGAGGGCATCGAGGAAGCAGCTGAAACGCTGGAGGAGAACGGGATCATATCCGTGAACGATAACAGTTACGCGCTGACCGGGTACGGGGAGAAGGTCTTCGATCTTCTGAAGGCGCTTTCGGACGGCGACGAGCGCGACATGTTCAGCGTGGACATGAGGATGATGATCAGCGCGTCGGAAGACGTGCCGGACGCGCACCTGATAGCGCTGACCTGCTGGTACTATCCCGAGCTGGCGTCCGACCCCGAGCTTCAGGCAAGCGCCGGTCCGGTGATCGAGGGCCTGTACCTGGACGGGAGGAGGCTCGCCGAGGTGCCCAGGGAAGAGTTCGTGTACAGGATCTGGAGCGGGGAGAAGCTGGAGACGAGGCGAGCGGAGGAGGAACAGGCGGCTGAAACTTTGACAGATATCCTGACAGAATAACCGTACCTGCCAGAGGCCTTGCAAGTCCGCGTCCAGCCATCATAACCTTTCCCAGCTAACAGGGCTTCTGCACCAAGGCGATCTGCGCATACCGATAAATCCGGATTGGATATCCGCATACTGGTCATCACTTATGTCTTCAAGCAACAAACCTGTCATCGCTATGATGTACGACTTCGACAGAACCCTGAGCACCAGGGAGATGCAGGAGTTCTCATTCATACCCAGCACAGGGCACTCGCCGAAAGAGTTCTGGAGATCTGTCAACGAGATGGCGAAAAAGGAAGAGATGGACAACAACCTCGCCTATATGCTCCAGATGGCCGATTCTGGAGTCAAGACCCGCCGCCCCGACCTAGTCAAACTCGGCGAATCGGTGAAATTCTACAACGGCGTCGAAAACTGGTTCCCCTCGATGAACAGGTATGCTGCAGAGAAAGGGGCGGTTCTGAAGCATTATGTGATATCATCCGGCCTCAAAGAGATGATCGAAGGAACTTCCATTGCGAAGTACTTCGACAGGATCTACGCCTGCGAGTTCCTGTACGATGAGAACGATGCCCCCGTCTGGCCGAAGAACGTGGTAAACTACACCACTAAGACCCAGTTCGTCTATCGCATCAACAAAGGCGCACTGGACATTTCTGATTCCGACATGGTCAACAGATACATTCCGGACTCCAAACGCCCCGTGCCCTTCAGGAACATGATCTACATAGGGGACGGCATGACCGATGTCCCCTGCATGAAGGTGGTAAAGGTCAACGGGGGCCATTCGATAGCAGTCTACGATAAAGACAGAACAACAGCATCCAAACTGGTCAGGGATGGCAGGGTGAACTTTGCCTGCAAAGCAAATTACGAGAAAGGAAGCGAGCTTTCGAAGACGGTGAAAGAGATCATAGACTGGATCGTCTGCGGTGCAAAGCTATCGGCAAGAGAGGCAAGATCGATGGAGAGAGCAAAGAAAGGATCAGAGGGAAGAGGGAATGAGAAAATAGATCAATGCCCGAATGAGCGGCAAGAAGACCAAAGTGCAGAAGCAGACCATTCCTGAGAACCTCATATGCGTTTTTCGATCCCATGATGATTCAAAACTGAACATCGATCACCAAATTACGATTCGGGTCCGGGATACCGTTCGTCATCCCTGGAACTACTTAGACAATAGGCGCTGGCACATCACCTGCCCGCAGACTACTAAGGGCCCGCCTGGCGAACAAGTTCGCAGCATCGATACTTTGGTTCACCCTCGCAGGCAAACTGAGGGACGCGGAGGGCAGGGTCCCGGTGCAGTCGGCGCTGCAGTCCCTGGATACGGCGATGGCGATAGGGGACGGCAGGAGATGGAGGGTGACCGAGATCACGGCCAGGAGCCGCAGGATCCTGGCAGCTCTGGGCGTTCCGATGCCGGGGAGGATCGTCGAGACGGAGCCTTACGACTTCATCCCGAAGAAGTACCTAGAATGAACGAGAATTTCAGTATCAATCAATCGGCGATTCAGAATAGTATGCTTTTCCCTAGACATACAAACTCAGGGATGCAGCGGTCGCGAAGCCTGTTTGCGTTTGGTCACGAGAACACTGTGTGATCTCCCATCTTCATTTGTCAGCAGTCCGAAAACACAGTCTGCAAGCAAATCGCCTATAGTCCCAAATACCACTCAGACCCCAATGCATAAACTGATACTAATTAAGAATATTATTCGAATAAAGTATTGCCGAATTTGAATATTGTAATGTTTCAGTAACTCTTCGTATGCTAAAGATATTAGTTAAATACATTTGTTAATTTATTAATCTATAATATTAATTTTTATCAATTAAATAAAAATTTTTCTTGATATCCAACAACAAGATTTATAAATAGATACGATTAAATAAACATTGGCTCTATAATCCAATCAGGGATATTTTTGGAACAGAAAAAGTTGATTGCAACAGCCATTGTCGCAATAGTCATTGTTGCAGCATTCTGTGTCGCCGCATATGCACTGAAGAATGATGATGAGGATTATAATGCCAAAGTCACAGGCAACGTCCCGGTCTACGGGAATGCCAACAACGATGATTACATCGATGCTCACGACATCGATATCCTCAACACCCTCAAAGATAAGGGAACATGGGACAAAGAAGAATATCCTTATGCTGACGCTGACCAAGACGGGACGATAACCCAGAACGATATCGATATCGTTCAGAAGATCATCGACGGAGACGATTGCAAAATTTATTATGTGAACATCTACGACGATGTCGTGAGCGTTAGCTACCCTGTGAAGCACGACAGAATAGGGGTATCATACTGGCAGCAAGCCGAACTGGCAACGCTTATGGGCGATTGGGACAAGGTTGTCCTTGCCAGCACCGCCACCACTTCTTCCAATTCTCACAGATATGATACCAGCGGGATCGTGAAATCATTCAGCGGGAGCAAAATCACCTCTGAGCTTATCCTCGAATGCCAATGCGATTTCGTAATTGCCAGCCAAGGCAAGAGCGACATCGTGCAGGCCGCTGTTGATGCCGACAGCAACATTACCCCGTATTATGTGGACGTCTCGAAGAGCAGCACGTATGTAAGCACCGTCCTCACTCTCGGGATCCTCCTGAACGAGAATGAACGGGCTCAGGCTTACGCTGATTTCGTCAATGGAATCATAGATAAGATTTCAGATAAAATGGGCGATGTTGACGAAAAAGCAAAGACAGTCATCACCCTGATGTACGAAAATCAATCCACGAGATCGAACATCGCTGTAGAATGCAAGGGAACCGGCGCTGCAGATATGATAGGGCTTATCGCAGACGTGTACGACAGCCCCTCCAAATCCACCAGCAATTACAGGCTCAATGTGGAAGAAGATTGGTTCATCGAGAATTGCGGGAGCGAATTCGATTTCATAATCATCGAGCAGGAAGGAACAGACACCAAGAAAGTAAACGATACATATTACACCCCTGCCATGTACAACGAGAGGTTCGAGGATGCGATTACCTATTACGATTACACTGCAGCGTACCAGAAGGGGGAGATCCTCGGAACCACCTACTCATACAATTCTTTCGGCGGATTCGCGAACCTACTCTATCTCGCATACCTGCTCTATCCGAACGTATTCGATGCCGAAGACGGTTGGGATGCCCTGCAGGAGTATTTCGATAAGTTCACCACTGCCACCATTGATGTGAGGACCCAGGGCGGATGGTATTACACCGGCACCGCATATTCCCAATACAACGAGAGGCTGTCCGACTGAAACCATAACCATGCGTACCGAAATGTCAGACAATCCTGTTGAGAATGCGGTCTGCGAATGGCTGGATGATTCGCGCCCCGACAGAGAGGCCGACCTGACCCAGTATCATAGGTACACATGGTCCAAACTCTTTTTCATAATCGGCTCCCTGGTGGCCGCGTTCCTGGTTGCAGGATACGCGATATCCATCGGCGAATACTCCATTTCTTTCACGGAGACCTATGTGCGCATCTGGGAGCATATCACGGGGAGCATAACCCATCCAATCGATGATGCGGTCGTATGGAACATGCGTCTGCCCCGCGTTATCGGAGGCATGCTGACGGGCGCAGCGCTGGCGGTATGCGGAGTCGCCATGCAGAGCATGCTGAAAAACCCGCTCGCTGACACATACACTACGGGGATATCGTCCGGTGCATCGCTGGGGGCTACGCTCGCCATCTGCGCAGGCGTGACCGTCATCGGTGGCGATTATGCCGTCGTGGCCAACGCTTTCCTTTTCTCCCTCGTACCGATGGCCCTGATCCTCGCCGTTTCGAAAATGAGGGATGCATCTGTCACCACCATAATCATGGCCGGTATTGCCGTCATGTACCTTTTCAACGCCTGCAACACGGTGATGAAACTTTGGGCTACGGACGAGGCCCTTGCCAATGTCTATGCGTGGTCTGTCGGCTCGCTCACCGGGCTTTCATGGGACGACGTGACGGTCATGGCTGCTTTCGTCATCCCCGGCATGATCATCATCCAGCTTATATCCGGCAAACTCAACAAGCTCATGATGGGAGATGAATATGCCAGGGCGCTCGGCGTGAATGTTGAGACCTTCAGGCTTCTCTGCCTTCTCGTTACGTCCCTCGTCGCAGCATCCGTGGTATGTTTTACCGGTCTCATAGGGTTCATCGGCCTCGTATGCCCGCACATCGCCAGGATGTTCATCGGATCGGACAACAGGCTACTGATCCCAGCGTCCGCATCCTTCGGAGCGGCGTTGCTACTCATTGCAGATGTCATCGGCAGGATTGTCATATCGCCCAATACCCTGCAAGTAGGAGTTGTCACCGCATTCATCGGCGCGCCCTTGTTCCTCTACCTCATAGTCAGGAACAAGAGGTCGGGGTGGTAAGATGCCAACCGTGGACATTGAAAGGCTATCGTTCGGATACCGCAGCACTCAAGTGCTTAGGAATATCAGCCTCCACATGGAAGGGCCGGGCCTTTACTGCATCATCGGACCCAACGGTGTGGGGAAATCAACGCTCGTGAAATGCATCAACGGCCTACTGAAACCTACCGGCGGGACGGTCTGCATCGATGGGAAATCCGTGAACGAATATCAGACAGAAGAGCTTGCAGACACTGTAGGATACGTTCCTGCGGCATCGAGCATAGCATTCCCCATGTCCGTGATCGATTCGGTTCTGGTCGCGCTTGATTCCGAGCACAGGTGGAGATTGGATGATGACGATATCGAACTGGCCTACCGTTCCCTGAAGGTCATGAACATGAAGCAGCTTGCCCTGCGTTCCTGCAATGAGCTTTCTGCTGGGCAGGCCCAGAAAGCGGCATTATGCAGGGGGATGGTCAGAAAGTCGGAGATCCTTATCCTCGATGAGCCGACATCCAACCTGGATGTCCGGCACCAGCTGTTCATCACTCATTTCATGAAGCTTTTGGCCGAGAAGACAGGAAATCTCATAATAATGATAAGCCACGACCTTAACCTGGCCGCAAGGTTCGCAGACAATGTGATAGTCATGGCCGAGCCCGGGATCATTTATTCGTCCGGGAAACCGGAAGAAGTGATAACCGAGAGAATGATTAGCGATGTGTATTCTGTGGAATCCAAGATTATCGAGGACGAAGGGCATCCCTATGTGATACTCAGAACGGCGGAGAGCTGGTGAAATGTACAGGGGAACACAACTCCCGCCTGCCGGGGACATCTGGAGAGAACTCCAGAGAAGATGGGGAGGCGATGAGAACCGCCGTGTGACGGATGATGAGGCCGAACGCAGGTTCTGGAAGCATTATATGAATATGCAGGGCCAGAACGGCCCCGATGCATACAGCGCCAGGATCTGGGACTGCGTGAAGGGAATACTCGGCGAAAGATATTACAGCAGCATAATCGAGATAGGGCCGGGCTGGGGAAACTACACATTCAACCTTGCCGAATGCTGCAGAGACCTGACCTGCGTAGACATCTCCCCGACGATTCTCCGCTACATCAGGGAAACAGGGATCGAACACGGTTTCCAGATTCATACTGAAAACATAAAATGGGAAGACTACGGAGGGAAACCATCCGAAGTAGTATTCGGATTCAATTGCTTCTATAGGATGAAGAATATTGAGGATTGTCTCGCCAAGATCGACAGATTGGGCACTGGTCTCAGGATAATCGGCATGACTAGTGGCCCGGAACAGGAATTCCTGGTTGATTTCGAGAAGGAACTCGGTCTGCCTGTGAGGTATAACAGGCTGGATTACATTGTGCTCCTGAATGTCCTGTATCAAATCGGGATCGATTGCAACGTAAGGATCGTGGATCTGAAGAAGGATTACGTATTCCCTTCGACAGATGCCGCAGCAAGGAAATTCGCTGGCCGCATAATGACGCCGAACTACGATACCGAATGCCTGAAAAGAATCATGAGGCGTTATTTACGCAAGGGTGAAGACGGAATGCTTCACTACACGCACTGCTTCAAAGGCGCGGTCATTTATTGGTAAACAACAGGCATCAGGAAGCCGGAGAACATGGCGCGATCTGGGAAGGCTTCACTGCCGTACCGACCGGCAGACCGAGCGGTTCGGCAAAAGACTGCCGCAATATCTGATCCAGAAATAGATTCCGCGGAGGTGGCCGGACACAGCCCTCGTTTTCCCTAGGGTTGCATTCGCACTATAATGCGACTCGCATATCTTGCGCCGGCCGCGGCTGCCCATCGATCATCCTTCACGATCGGCTGTCCGTCACATAGGCGAAGGACTGCGGCGCCCGCGACATCCCGTAATCGGAGAGATCTTTATCCTCATCGTATCTCACGACGTTCTCCAGCCCGAAGGCCACAGCCGTGTCCTTCCCCTCATAGTAGGAGCCGTAGAACTCCTCGGATATACCGGCGGCATCCGATGTCATCCGCCAGATCAGACCGGGAGATCCGCATAGGATCCGGGAGACGTCTGCCTCCCCGACGACCTTCATCACAGGGCGGGTGCAGTAGATGATGATCTTCGATACGTCCCTGCAACAGTTCTTCTTGCGGAACTCGTACGCCTTCCTTCCGTCGAAGATGCTCTTCACATGCTCAGGATTTATCGATAACAATATCGTCCTCATCGATTCCGCCCTGCTTCAGGATTCTGATTACCTCATCGTGCTTTAAGTTGATCTTGTAAGGATGGTCGCTGAAAAAACCGTTCTCGCTGAGCCAGAAATAGTTCACGTTGTTCTCCTCGCCGAGGTAGCCGTTGTAGATGGCGGTGATCATGAAGACGAATCTCTTAGAATCGTAGATCTCCTTCAGTTCTTCCTTTGGATATACTGTCTTGTTCCCGGCCTATTTGGAGAACTGCCCGAAGGTTACCACTTCCCTGCCGTCAAATTTGATCCAGCAGAGATCTGTGACCGTCCCGTATGATGTCACCGCCGATTCGTAGCGCTTATTTTCCGTAGCGATCCTATAGACCAGCAGGATATCCCCGGGACGGTACATGATGCGTTCGTACGGTGTTGCAATGTAGACTTTCTTCATCCCGTTGGAGACCGGGAGAAGACCGTCGGCAGGAGGCACGTTCCTCGAGCGCGAATAAGGGAACATCTTGTCGTGGTATTCCGCTTTTATCGGCAGGTAATGCCCGCTCCTGAATGCAGGGTTCAGATAAGGGAACAGCTTCTGAGGGTCTGAGTAATCGAGACTGTCCTTATCCTTGACCAGTACGATCTCTCCCCGTCCGTTCCGGCCGGCAGGTACGAACCCGAAACTTTCGGCCATACCGATGGTGTCTTCATGCTTCTCGAAAACAGTGAGATAGATCTGCCGGCAGGAGCTCTTCCTCCAGAGCCACAGGGCGATACCGAACGCTCCCTCTCCGATGCGTACGCCCTCGCTGCCGGAGCTGACCTTCAGAGTCCCGATCTTCATGCGGGGAACCTATCCGAGGTTTCCGACAGCCTCGCATTCGCAGTCCTTCACATACAGGAATGCCTGAAGCACTCCCGTTTCCGACAGGTCGGCGTAGGCTGCCTCGCCTCCCGCCTGCTTCCTCCCGTACCAATCGCTGAACCCTTCGTAATCCTCCTTCAGGCTGTCGAAGAAAGGATCGCTGAGATCGATCTCGGCGAAGAGTTTTCTTGTGAACACACAATATAATATTAATTACATTATTTATAATAATCGATTGGAGATTTCTTTTTCGCATTAAGGTATATGGATTCTGTTTACTGTGTTCGGCAATTCTGGGACTGCACGATCGAGGGTTTTCAGGGACCTGACGGAACATGGGTCGGAGATGTTCCAATGGAAATTGAAAATCGGGAAAATGAGGATTTCCAGAAGGCTGCCTATTTAAGGCATCTCTGTTTCGTGTGTATTGACTTTATTTAATGATTGCGAAAATTGTAAATAAAAATAATTTGTTACAATATCAGAAGATGTCCGGAAGAACAGCGGACGGACCTGGAGAATGGGAGGTACTCTTCCCACGAGTTGAGATGCAGGGGAGGCCACTCGGGAACAAGCGATCGGATGGCAGAGAGGAATAAGGCTCAGAGGGACTTAAACAGAACGGGCAGACTGACGCCCTACGACGCGAGGACGGCCGGCTCCGTGAGAAACATGGTCTCGGAAATGATGGCCAGAGCGGACGTGTCCAACGCCTTCAAGAGGGAGAGGGCGAGAATCACAGGATTCACGAGCAACTGAGTGAAATTGGCCTGGCCCGCCTCCGGTGGGTCAGACAGACTCAATCCGTCATCGAGATTGAATTATCGAACACAACAGATACAGAGACCCGATTAAAATCTCAGGACTCTGTATTCCGAATCAAACGGCAGTTCATTCACGGTATTCTTCATCGACCAGTGGCTGGTTAAGTTCTTCCGGACGCTTATCCAGCATTCCGTCGATTTCTTTGAGGTTCCCTTCCCTTGCCGCCGCGGTCAGCTGTTCCAGAGTGCCGTTCGTCTTCTCGAAGTTGAACCTCCTGAGGTAGGGATAGGCCCTGCCTGCGATGCCGGGGCTGCCGTCTCTGATGTCGATGTCATAGTTGTCATCGATCCACTCTTTGAGCGGGAGATGGTCCTTTTCATCTTTCATCTTAAGATAGGATATCTCATCTGCGCTGTAGACCTTCCCGGCACCCGCCCAGCCTTCGTCCGCAGGCGCGAACACAGGATGCGGCTTCGTATGGGTAGTCCCTACCGCCGAGAAACCGCTGGTGGTTGTGAAGATGTCCCAGGCCTCCGATCTGTCGGTTCCCTTTCTGAACGGTTTCACGTTCACGCCGTAGATGAAGAACGGCCCGCGGTCCGCCCTGTCATTTTCGCACATGAAATGGTGAAGGACTGTTTTCAGCGTGCTTCCGGGCTTGTTGAGACGGGAATTCTTGAAGTCCATCGCTACGAATCTCGGATCATAATCCTTGTAAATCTCTCCGAAAAGCACCTTTTCCAGCCGTCTGCGGGAATAGTACTGAGGAACCGACATCCCGATGGTCAGGTCATTGCTGAACCAACTGGGCAGTTTCTCCAGCATCTGACAGACGAATTTCTCATACTTCGCAGTAGCTTCGGGATGGCCCATCTTCCCGTTCGCGCTGTCATCAAATTCCAGGAGAGGCATCACATAGATGTCGTTGCTGTCCCATGACAGGAGATTGTTCACGTAATCGTAATCCTGTTTATTGAACCAATCATCCTGCGGCAGCCTGATCTTGATCATCAGGACGTTCACCATTCCCCTGTCCATGAACTTGGAGCGGCGGCAGATGTAGGCATTCTGAGCATCTCCGTCATCGTCCAGCTCCCTCAATTTGTCCAGCGTCAGGTCGATATAACACTCGTTCAGTATCTTCTTCCTGTAATCGTCGCCGATCCTCTTCAGAGTGCTCAGGTCCGTGACTCTCTCCGTGCATTTGCAGATGTCCTCGATCCCTTTATCGGAGCCCACTTTCATTTTAGGGATGTTGATGACTGAGGTCCCGTTCCTGTATGTCATGGGAGGTTCTGATCTGTCCATGCTGAATTTCATTACCATTCCAGGCTCGCCTCCATCTTCTCGCCCTCCTTCAGCATGGATTCGAACTTCTCCTTCGGGATGTCCTCGAGCTTCCTCCCGTTCACGGTCATCCCTTTGATTATCCGATCGGCCGAATCCTTTATCAGCGAATTCTCAGCCAGTTCCGGATAGTAGTTGTAGGTCATCGCGACGATGCATGAGTCTGGCACTCCTTCTGTGGATCCGGTTATCGCCGCCATCTCACCATAGTATGCGGGATCCTTCTTCTTCAGCATCTCGAAGATCTCTTTCCCGTATTCTGTCAGCTGGTACCCCTTCTCCCCCTCGGCCAAGATCATATCGTCGGTCATTGTCTCCGCCGCCTCTTCGATATTGTCGGAGAAACCGCCAAAGAAATATGCGCCTCTGCCGGAACCGCTTTGTCCGCCGTGAAGCGCGTCATAAAGCAGCGCAAGCTTCTGCAGCCTCGTTTTGCGGACGGGTTTATCGCTGCACCCGATTATGAACAGGACCTCTTTCGAGGACCGGTCATCGGAGATGTCTTCGGCATCCTCTTCTTTGATGCTCTCCTTTATCTCGAAATCATCAGAAGACATCAATCTCACTCTCCTTGATGCCTGCGGTTATTTCAAGCCTGTCCTTCCCGTTCCTTTCTACGAGGGATTCGGTGAAACTTATAGGCATTGCATATCCTTCATATCTTCTGCAGAATTTATTATGGTATGCTAAGACCCATGCGTCCTTCGATCTGATCTCGTCCCATTCGCGGCCGGTCAGCAAGATTGTCTTATTGTCCTTTGCAACATGATCCATGATCGCTTTTTCATGGGAGTTCAGCATCCTGATATCTGGTTTATCTCCAATCTCCCCGGTTACTGTGGCCTTGAGATAATCCACGAAGTACCGGTCACCTTCGCGGATCAGTAGATCGCTGCTTTCGGCGTCCAGATATTTGCCGACATTGCCGTCTACAAGTATGCGCGGATAAACAGCGTTCTTTGATTCGAGCTCATATGCTTCAATCAGGCCCCTGCCTGTGACAAAGTCCCCCGAGCCGTTATCATCGTCCCAATCCATCGCTCCGATGCATATCCCCCCGCGCAGAAGCAGCCCGAATCTGATCAATGTTTCGTACTGAAGCCTGGCCGTCAGGCTAAGCATTCCCGTAACAGACTCGCAGGCGATGTCCGGGTCTTCGTCCAATTCCCGGAATATTATCACATTGTCCGAGAATGCTTTCACGAGGTACCCCGGATATTCCTGCCTCACGGCCTCGCTGAACGCCACAAGGTTCTGGATATACTCATCGTAGATATCGCCGTCCTTCAAGCTGTTCTGCGATCCGAGCACATCGATGAAAAGGACTATCGCCTTATCATGATGCCTCGGCCTTTTCTTTCCGCCCGCCATGCTGTTCGGATGACCATTTGTCACGGGAGGTATTATAGATTATCTGCTGCATCCAGCATACATAGAATCACCGAAACATCGGCGTTCCCAATATCTTATTCAGGAGTAAGTGACCGACTCGGAATTGAATGATGGTACGTTCTCATGTCCGGAGAAACAACCTTTCCTTGAATACTCAGATTCCATAGATCTAAACATCGCACAAACAAATGTATGAACGGCATTCGTGAGGAAACTCCCTGCCATACCAAGTGCTTCTTCCTGAATTCTCTCGGCTCAGTTTCGCGCCGCGCCCTGATCGATGCTCCAGGCTTCATCTCGGCCCAGGTCGGAATGCCTCTCTGAAGCGCGGAACGGCCCCGTACCTTCCGTCCATGTATGCTTTTTCTATGCGCCTGTCCTTCCTCTCGTTGAAGGCCTCCAGCGAATACAGCCTCGAGTTCCCGTCCGTGTCCTTCTCGGCGAACCAGATCTCATCTCTGCGGACCAGGTCCAGGTCGAGGAGCCTCTGCTCGTGCGTGGTAGCGATCATCTGCCTCTTCAGGAAAACGGGGAGCGCCTCGAAATCGCTCACGAACTTCTGTGTCAGCTGAGGATGGAGGCTCCTGTCGATCTCATCTATCACATATGTGAGGCCCTCCGGATCGCTTTCGTTGAGGATCGGGACAAGTTCCATGAGCCCCCTTGTCCCGTCGGATTCCTCGATGCAATCGAATGCTTTCCCTCCGTGGTCGAACACCATCTTTGAGATCTTCGGTTTCCCTGTCCCGTCCCCCGATACCGCGAAAATACCGAAGGGAGTACGGAGCGTGCTGGTATGCATGGGGACGGCGCTCAGAGATATGTTTATCTCATCCATCATGGAAGGAGGGATCTGGCCGCCTATGCTGTCCGTATCAACGAAATCAATCCCGGAGATCCCGGTCCCGTAACGGGGGAGGATCTTCCCTGTGAACCGCGACAGGTTCGGGTCGAATATGAAGCCGGTCGGGGTTCCAGGGCTGATTATCCTCAGCGACCCCCGGAACCAGCGCATGAGCCTCCCGATTGAGGACAGCTTGCTCCCATCCATCTCCGGCACCTTGGACAGTATCATCAGGAATGTGATACGCCTGTTGTTCTTCGCTTCCATGGAGTACACGTCGAAATACTTCTGATCGTCCTGGGAAAGTGTCAGGTCCGTGGTTATCATGTCCCCGCTTCTCTGGAACACAGCATTGTCCTTCTTCCTGCTGGACAAGTTCAGCAGCCATTCGGCGGAGATCTCCCCTGTGGAAAGCATGACCTCCACGCCGTAGGCGTACAGGGTCCCGCTGATCTCCACGGTATACTCGAAAGATGTGGGCCTTTTCGAGTTTTCCGGGTCAGTCCTGCAGTAATCGTTTTTCGGGATAGGGAAGCCGAACACCAGATTCCTGGAGGCGGCCATCGCCTTGACCAGGTTCGACTTACCCGACCCGTTGGAGCCGAAGACAACGGCAGTGCGGAGCACATTGACATCCTTAACACTGAACACGTGGTCGGGATGATCGCGGGATGCGCCGGCCGTCATGTCCAGCGACTGCTCTCCGTTGAAAGACTTGTAGTTCTCGACCCTGAATTTAATTAGCACATTATCACTTTAATCGAATTTTTCGAAAAGTTTGGGTTCTTATAATGTGTATATTATCACTATTATATGTTTATTTTCGAATTAATCGATTAATGTGTTCGCTGAAGATGTTCCGGACCGTGATTCCGGAGGCCGCCGGATACGGGCATTTCAAGGGCGGATCCAAGATATCTTTCGGTATCTCCGCCCCAGTCTCCTCCGTGCCTGGGAAATAATCATCGCAGGCGAGGGACTATTTCAGCAAGAGAAGTAGCATATAGCTGAATACAATGGTTCAATCAGTTATTATAAATAATGTTATTAACATTATAATTTATGTTCATCGAGAAACCCTTCGCTGAAATCGACATCTGCGATCCTTTCTTCGACAGCCTGAAGGAAGATTACGAGGGCTTCAGCGATTGGTTCAGAAAGAAACAGACAGCGGGCGATACCGCCTACCTCGACCTATCGGAAACGAATGCGCTGCAGGCATTCCTGTACGTGAAAGGCCACGAGTGCGAGGCTGTCGGGAACCTCGGATAGGAACCCCGCATGAAAATCGGGACCCTGAAGGTCGGCTCAAGCAGCGAGGGCGTACGTATCGGAGAGGGAGCGTTCGGTATTGCCCTATGGCTTTGGAGAAGGAACTCCCTTCGGCAGATCTACCTTACCGTTTTCGAAAAGCATGAAAACATAATCGGCATGGCCGAGAGATTCGGGTTCGCCCCTGCCGGACGGAACGAGCGGGGGGAGACAGTCCTTGTCAAGGACAAAGATCGTCTGGATTATTCAGATCTCCAGAAATCGTTTCCTTATCTGAACCCGGACTTCAAAAACGGGCATTATCTGCCCGTAGAAGCCGAATATCACGACAAGATGTTCCCTTACTCGCGTCTTAGGAACATCCCTCCTGCTGACGATCTCCTGCCGGTCTCCAATGGGATGAACAAGGTTTATATTGCAACCCCTTTCGAGAATATCCAATACCGTCCCGGCGATATAGTGCTGATCTACAGATCGCTTCTGATAATAAGAGGTACAAATCGGCGGTAACCTCCTACGGAACTGTGACCAACCTATGTTGGGTGAAATCGGACGGCAGGGAGAAAGTTCCGTTAGATGAGTTCGTCATATATGCTGGGAACAAGACGGTATATCCTGAGGAGGAACTGAGGAAGATCTACGATTCTGAACCTTTCGTCCTTATGATCACCGCCATCTACGACGGCTGTCTCGGCGAGAGGAACAATGTGAATTATGACTGGCTCCATAGGAACGGCTTCTTCGAGTGCCATCCGTACAAGAACATCTTAAAACACGATGACGTGATCAGAATCCTGAAGCAGGGCGGAATCGATGAGGACGATATTGTTATCGATAAACCCTGAGCATGTGAAGAGCATCTTCGGCGGAAAGAAGGCGTATGAGTTCCGGAAGAAAAGCTGTTGCAGAGATGTATCGAAGATCATCATCTACTGCACCAGCCCCGTGATGAAGGTCGTCGGGGAGGCCGACGTTTCACGGATTTTGTGCGGATCGCCCGGGCTGATATGGCGGATGACTTCGGAGGCCGCCGGGATTTCAGAGGATTTCTACGACGCCTACTACAGAGGGGAGAACACGGCGGTGGCCTTCGGACTGGAGAACGTCGTGAGATACGATAGGAAAAGAGACCTCTCGGAGTACGGAATAAAACAGGCGCCACAGTCGTTCGCTTATGTAGCAGACGACCGATAAACAAGCCCATTCAGCATGTACCCGTATCAGCCCGCCCATGTCTTCGCGCAGGGTCACGCCTACGGCCGGCGGGAGCGTCATTGGGTATCCTGCCGGACAGGCTGCGCCGTATTCCTTATCGATATGGTTAGATGAACCGGCGGCCACTCCAGAATGGCCCCTCCCGACCGTTCCGCCCTCGGTCTAGAATGATTAAGAAGCGCAGTTCCCGGCCACAAACTGTCTATAAACTTGCATCCCGTTCAATGGTGAAGTACAGGGAATCATTATGGAAGCCAATCGCAACAGCCATTACAATCAAAGGGCGATTCTGAACAATTTCACGGTGAAGAACGGGAAATCCAATATCATCACTCTTATCGATCTGAAGAACAGGAAGATCATCAAGAAGGATACCCGCAAGGCTTACGCAGCCAAGGGGCTGTACCCGAACGACCTGGAATCCATGCTCAACGAGAAAATCGAGCAGCCCTGCCTGAGGATATTCAAGCACATAGCCGGATCCAAGAGGGAAGTGTCCCTATACCGTAAGGAACTCGAACTGCTCCAGAAATATCTTCTGATCCAAAGATACCGTTCACCCTGGAACCTGAAGACCTATTCTCCCGTATGGAACGGCGACGTCCTGGGCATCAATAGATCGATGTTCGGCAGCGATGAGGAGAGCCTCGAATACGTCTTCGGAGAGATGAGGGAGATCCTCAATAAAGACTGGGACGATCTTATCGAATCTGATAACCGCGAGATAGCCGATAACGTCATTCTGACCAAAACAACGTCCACGATGATCGTTCGCACAGATTCAGAGTTCGTAGTCAACGACCATCTGACCGCTACCGAGAGACACAATTCGAAACACAGCGGCAGCATGAACGCTCAGATGATGAAAATGCTCGAGAACGTTATCCGGGATTGCGGTTGTACTGCAGATGGGGAGAGCATCGACAGGTATATTTCCGGCCATCAATGGGTGGATAATTACCAGGTATTCCCTATCGCTCCGAACACTGCGATAATCCTGGTGGACGGTGTATGGACCCGGTTCTTCAGAGGGCAGATCGACCGTTCTGTGGTGGAATCGCTAGGATACAGATCTCCATTTCTGGAGAAGAATTACAAACTGTGCAAGAACGATTACGTCAACAAGAACTTCATCTGCGAACCGATCGCCAGATACGGCCTCTCAGAAGAAACGGTGAGGGAAACAAACGATTGCATTGAAAAATGCAAGGATCCGAATGACAGGTTCATCTATCCAATAATAACCCTTGATGATCAGGACAAGGACTGGCTCAACTGCCTGCTGATCAACGAGGCGACCGAGTACATAGGATTCAGAACCCTTGAAGGGGCCATGCCCTCCATAATGTCATACAACGGTGCCCTGTTGGAGAGAAAGAACGATCTGTCCTGGGTTCAAGAGATGACCGACCGCGGCGGCAGTTCGGAATGAGATGTCAGCGTCAGATAATGCTGACGGTGCCCTGAAGGTAAGCAGCAAGAAGACCTGGCACACCATAGAGATACCGGGACTGTTCAAGCCGAAGGACCTGAACAGCTCCCGATGTCGGGCCGGGCGCGGCGAGGCGCTATTCCGATAACCTGATTAATCAGGAATATTGGAGAGCTATCGGAATACGGCCGCCGGAATTTCAGTCTGCGACTTGAATCGACAAATGGTTCCGTCCCGGCGATAGATATGAATTAACAGAAAAAAGCCGACTCCCTAGAAAACCCCTGAAAAGCCGGGGGTTAAGATGTATGCCTCCCGCGAGACCCACGGCGTCTGCCTGTATTTGAAAAAGAACAGCAAACGGAACTGGCCCGTCACAAGGTAAACTGTTTATCATCCTGTTCGGCCAGGGCCATGTTCATTTCCACAGATTTTCTCGAATCTGCAAAAATGATCCTTCGGCCGTTTCCTCCATTCGTGTCCCATGCTTCAGGTCCCTGAAGAAATTCTTCCCTTCCCGGCCTCCCGCACAATGCGACTCCGGTTCCTTCTCTGCCTGCAGCGATGATCCAGGAACAAATGGATGACCGACGCAACCTGAAGCAGAGCATTCGGAAATCCTGGGATCGCATCGCACAACATGACCTTCGGGAACGAACGGTAAAATATCCAATATCAGATTGCCATAAGACTGCATTATGACAGACGACAGGATGATTCTCATCGGCGGCCCCTGCGTCATCGAGAGCCAGGAATGCCTGGACGAGGTCGCCGAGACAGTGAGCGGCATCTGCGCCCGCCTTGGCATAGACTACTACTTCAAGGCATCTTTCGACAAAGCCAACAGGACATCCATAAGCTCCTACCGCGGCCCCGGAATCAAGAAAGGGGCCGAGATGCTCCGGAAGGTCAAGGACAGATACGGAGTTAAGATCGCCACCGACATCCACGAACCCTGGCAGGCGGAGGAGATCGCCCCTGTCGCTGATATCATCCAGATCCCCGCTTTCCTTTGCAGGCAGACAGACCTGCTTCTGGCCGCCGGAAGGACCGGACGCATCATCAACATCAAGAAGGCCCAGTTTCTGGCACCCTGGGACATGGGGAATGTGGCCAAGAAGGTCGAATCCACTGGGAACAGGAAGATAATGCTCTGCGAGAGGGGATCGACATTCGGCTACAACACCCTCGTCGTCGACATGACCTCCATCCCGGAAATGAAGAAGTTCGGATATCCTGTCGTCTTCGACGCCACCCACAGCGTGCAGAAGCCCGGGGGGAAGGGGAACTGCACCGGAGGGAACCGTGAGTACGTAGAGCCCCTGGCGAAGGCGGCCATCGCCGCCGGCGCCGACCACCTGTTCTTCGAGGTCCATCCGGACCCCGACGAAGCGCTGTCCGACGGCCCCAACATGGTCAGGCTCTCTGATTTCGAGGGCATGTTGAAGAGGATCATGAAGGTGCGCGAGGCGGTGAGGGGATGAACGGGAACATCCTCGAAGGGATGAAGGACACCTTCGGCAGGGAGATATCCTGCCTTGAGAGCGTGGACAACGGCCTCGATGATTCTGCTGCAGAGTTCGTCATGGAGCTCCACCGCTGCCGCGGGAACATCGTGCTCACCGGAATGGGCAAGAGCGGGCACATCTGCCGGAAGATCGCGGCCACGATGCAGAGCATGGGGATCCGCGCCCTGTTCCTGCACCCGGCGGAGGGAGTGCACGGGGACTTGGGCATCATCACCGACCGCGATATCGTGATCTGCGTCAGCAACAGCGGCGAGACCTCGGAGATAATGGACCTGCTGCCATCCCTGGAGACGGTAGGGTGCAGGATCTTCAGCATCGTAGGCCGCAGAGGAAGCTCCCTCGAGTCGAGGTCCGAGAGAACGATAGTCATGCAGGGACTGAAGGAGGCCTATCTGGACATGGTCCCGACCTCCTCGACAACAGCGACGCTGGTCCTCGGCGACGCCATCGCCGTAGAGCTCGGGAAGATGAAAGGGTTCACGCAGGAGGAGTTCGGGATATACCACCCGAAGGGCCAGCTGGGGAAGAAGCTGACACTGAAGGTCGGGGACATCATGGTGAAAGACACGGACAACTCCGTCGTCCTCTCCGGATCCACTCTTGAACAGGCTGTGTTCGAGATGTGCCGTAAGCCGGTGGGAGGGATAAGCGTGATCGACCGTGACGGAAAACTGCTCGGCATATTCACGGACGGGGACCTCAGAAGGCATCTTCAGAAGCACAACGGAATACTTTCCGACGAGAAGATAGATAATCTGATGATCCGGGAACCTATGAGCCTTCATCCCGAGGAACTTGTTTCAGATGTCATAAACACCACCATTTCCAAACATACCGTATCGATGTATCCGGTGGTGGATTCTGACGGCAGAGCTGTAGGTACCCTGCGCATGATCGATGTCGTGAAATCCGGACTGATATGATGCCCAAGATAAAGCTCATCGTTATGGATGTCGACGGGACTATGACTGACGGCACCATAAACATCGGACCCAACGGAGAACTGTTCAAGTCGTTCGATATCAAAGACGGGTCGGGAATAACCGACGCCGCGGACAGATTCGGAACACTTTTCGCTGTGATCACCGGAAGAAGTTCTGAGATAGTTGCCCGCCGTTGCACTGAGCTGAAGATTACGGAAATCCATCAGGGAGTGACCGATAAGAAGGCAGTTCTCATGAATATATTGGATAAATACAGAATCGCGCCGGAGGATTCCGGATATATCGGAGATGACCTGATCGATATCGAATGCATGAAATACGTCGGCTTCCCCATGGCTCCTGCCGATGCCGTTCCGGAAGTCATCGCAATCGCGAAATACGTCTCGAAAAAGAATGCGGGACACGGCGCCATACGCGATTGCCTGGATCATTTGAAGCAAATCGGTGAATTATAAATCGGTGAAATGATGAAGATAATTGGAGTCATCCCTTCGAGATACAGTTCTTCAAGATTCCCCGGCAAGCCTCTTGCCGACATCTGCGGCAGGCCCATGGTTTGGTGGGTCTACCAGCAGGCATTGCGCTCAGAATGCCTTGATGCTGTGTATGTGGCCACTGATGATGAGAAGATAACTGAAACATGCAGAAACTACGGCATGAATTACATCATGACCTCGGTCGAGCACAAGAACGGAACGGAACGCCTGACAGAGGTCTGCAGGAAGATAGATGCAGATTATTATATCACAATCCAAGGCGACGAGCCCATTACCGATCCGAGAAACATAAAGGAGCTTGTGTCCCACGTACGCGCCGGAGAGATAGAGTTCTGCGCTACGATGAAGACCCCATACAAGGATCCCGTCGATGTCATCAACCAGACAACCCCGAAGGTGGTCAATGATGTCTATGGGAACGTTCTTCTCTTCACAAGATCGCCGGTACCCTATCCCAAAGCGGCCATCGGCTACACAATCTACAAACCTATGGGGCTTTACGCATTCTCTAAGAAGGCTCTGGAGGAATACAGCAGATTGGAGATGGGACCTCTGGAAAAAATCGAGGAGATAGAGTTGCTGCGGTTCGTCGAACATGGACTGAAAGTGAAGATCTACCCCACGACATCCAGGACCGTAGCTGTAGATACGAAGAAAGATCTGGAGCGCGTCATCGATTACGTGAAATCCGATAATGGGCTTCTGAAATATCTGACCTGACTCCTCTGTATCGCTCAGGATTCGATCGTGACGGCCAATTCGAGGCGCCTGTCCGAGTTTACGCTCGGACAGGCATATCGGATTGCGGCCGTGCTGAACAAATTGGCAACTGTATTCCTCGTGAAGATATCTCTGGAAAACCATTTGTCATGAATCTTATGACAGATTGCGAAAATGCGGTCGATGCGGTCGATGTCACCAATATCAAGGTTGTCACGAATTCAGCCGGTTACTGTGTGTATCTTTCCAGATCCCCTATACCGTACCCAAAAGGGACGTCTGATTTTGGATATCAGAAATTTGTAGGGGTAACTGGATTTACTCCTGAAGCACTTGATTTCTTCCATGAAACCCCGAAGGGATCGTGGAAAAAGCAGAAGATGTAGATGAGCTTCGTTTCGTAGAGAATGGGATTCCTCTTAAGTTCATCAATGTACACAGCAAAACCCTTTCCGTGGATACGATAAAAGATGTTCACGATGTGGAGATAAAACTAAACAAAATGAACCATCATCTGTAATGTGATGTTGTAATAGCTATCGTTCTCAATGCGTCGGCAGCATCTCCTTAGCCTCCTTTCCGCTCAGGAACCTATTGTGTTTCATGTCAAAAAGTTCAACTGTCCCATCATTCTTGTAATCCCTTTTTATAACCTGAGTTTGATATTAAAGAAATAAAACAATTCAAGTCTAAATAAAGTGGTATTTTTTCAGGGCGTACGGGGCACTGCTGCCCTCCTTTCCCCGACCGATATGTCCGGATAATCACTGAAGCCATACCCCTTCGTTGATATGAGCATGAAGTCCTCTCTTTCCTTGAAATTAATCTTGGAAAAATATTCAGAAAGCTTGTCATCCATCCTCACATCCCAGCATATCAGGAATACTGCTCCTCTCTTGTCGTTGATCCATGAGAAATGATGCACACCCGAACCTTTTACTAGATCCATGTTCCAGTAAACGCGCCCAGACACCGGGATCCCGAGAGATTCCAAGATGTCGGCCTCGGCCGAATCGCTCCTGCCCCATGTAACAAGTTGCCTTTCTCCGATGTTGTCGCGTATCTCAGACAGGATGTGCGGAGGAAGCGTGCGTACAGATAAAGCAGGACGAGCGAACGCGATGATTTCCTCATCAAGAACTTCCAACCTGTAACGGAGCATCGTTTCCTTCAGACACTTGAGATTAGCCACATTCCTCGAATAAGCATACAAGGTCATTGTGCGATTCCTAAAAACCGAGGCATCACCCGAAAACACCCTGACATCCATCTGAACGACTGCGCCTGGATGATCAAGAGGCTACGATGAACAATTCAAGAAGAACACCAGTTCATGCCTCTCAGCCACATCCCGATCTAACAAACTCCTGCATATGAGCAAATCGGAGTCAGATGCAGAGGAGGACTCAAAGCGCCCATCCCAATCGGTTTCCAGATACCGCTTCATATACTCTGGCTCCAGATTGGCCCATTCCGTTAGACGTGTGGATACTGTCCTCACGGACCTCATCTGGCTCGCGACCTTGCAGGCAAGATCGATGACTTCGATATACTGCGATAGCTTGTAGTAAATCCAACCGATGCTGACAACACTGTCTGTCATGTCCGCAATCTTGTCCGCGGCACTGGATCCTATCGTCACAACGCGGGATATCCGGATATTACCGAACAGATGAAGGAACTCAATAGGGAAATCAGGATCCAAGAAGACTGACTCAGGAAAGTAGCGTTGCATACATTCTACCGTGTCGGCCGGATGGGGCTTTATCAGCGACTGCATGCCTGGCTTGCCGAAGAACTGCACCAGCATCTGGAACAAGTATGGGGCTTCGGCCAAACCGAAGATAGAGTGCCCGTTCACCATATTCCTGCTGTTAAGCAACACTAGTTGGACGGTCGCATCGATTGGGATATTGATATCAAAGCATGAAATTATCGCCGATCTGCGACTGTGTTGAATAAGTCTTGACCCCCCCATGTCTCAAGCCTTCAGCATAATCTCCCGATGGATGTCGTACAGCGAATACCGGTACTGCATCGTAAGACACATCCTGTCGAAAAGCCTGTTTGCTATGCGGTCGCTGTACAGTTTCTTGA
>Ga0256406_1002662_pt1 | contig 24431 bp, 19 predicted proteins | sample RumenRJG_03DNA_FD_185986 | JGI IMG/M metagenome (GOLD analysis project Ga0256406, IMG submission 185986) | Bovine rumen microbial communities from Lethbridge, Alberta, Canada - RJG_03 | ecosystem: Host-associated > Mammals > Digestive system > Stomach > Rumen | place: Canada: Alberta | collected...
AACGCTATAGCAACCAGCAGAATATAGAGAAATGGAGCCTGCCGGCCTACTGCGACCTGGGCCTTGCGGCCGACCGCAAGTTCGACCTGCCCGTGGGCACCCTCGGCGTGCGGGCGCAGGTGATGAACCTGCTGGGGGTGCAGTACGAAGTGGTGCGCTCCTACCCCATGATGGGACGCAACTGGCGGCTGGGCATGACATACGAATTTTAAATCACACAAATACATGATATTATGAAACAGATTATGAGAATGCTTTGCCTCGGGCTGCTGACAACTTGCCTGGTGGCCTGCGAAAAGGAAAAGACAGACACGGTGCCAGCGGATACAGTGCCGGTGAATCCCAATCCCGAACCTGACCCCGAACCCGAATTTATTGTCAACGCCTTGGTGCTGAACGAGGGTAGCTGGGGTGGCAACAACGCCTCGATCACCGGACTGGACACGCGCAACGGCAAGGTGGATGCCGACTGGTTCGACCGCGCCAACGAAGGGCGCCCGCTGGGCGACGTGGCGCAGGACATGCTCAAGTACGGCTCGAAAGTGTACGCCACAGTTTCGTTCTCGAACAGCCTCGAGGTGATCGACCCGCAGACGGGCAAATCGCAGCGCGTGGACATGGGCGACCGCACGCCGCGCCACATCGCCGCCGAGGGCGGCAAGGTGTACATCACCTGCTACCACCCCTGCAGCGTGGTGCGCGTGGACACCGCCACACTTGAAATCGAAGCCACCTGCCGGCTGGGCGAATACCACCCCGAGGGCATCGCCATCGCACAGGGCAAGGCCTTCGTGGCCAGCTCAGTGATGGACGACTACACCATGCGCGACAACAAGGTGTATGTGGTCGACCTGTCCACCTTCGCCAACCCCGAAACCATCGAGGTGGGCCTGAACCCCAGCATGGTGAAGAAGGTGAGCGACAGCAAGATACTGGTGGGCTACGCCGGCGACTATGCCTCCATCCCCGGCGGCTCGGCCATCATCGACGCGACCACGCTGCAGGTCAGCCAGACGAACATGGAGCTGGCCGGCGCCGCCATCTACAACGGCATGGTGTACGCCTACGCCTCGACCTGGGTGGAAGTCACCCCCGGCGACTGGCAGCAGAGGGTGGGCTTCTTCCAGATGGACCCCGCCACCTTCAACACCACACCGCTCGACTTCCTCAGCGGCATCGCCAGCCCCTACGGCATCGACATCGACGCCGCCACGGGCGACATCTACATCACCGAGAGCATCAACGGCGCCAACGGCGACGTGCACTGCTACAGCCAGAGCGGCACGCTGCGCTTCAAAGCCGAAGCCGGCATCTTCCCGAAGAAAGTGGTGGTGATGTAGGGAGTGAGGAGTGAGGAGTGAGGAGTAAGGAGTAAGGAGTAAGGAGTAAGAAGTAAGAAGTAAGAAGTAAGAAGTAAGGAGAGGGGGCGGCGCCTGTGGCGCCGCCCCCTCCTTTACTTTATTTCTGGGTGGCGATGTAGTCGAGCACCCGCTTGCGGTCGCTGGCGAACTTCAGCACCTCGGTGGTGCGGTGGAAGTTGACCGGGTCGACACAATAGTGGTAGGCATACTGCAGGAAATCAACCTTCGAGGTGGCATAGTCCATCGTCTCGGCCAAACGGGTTATCTGCTCGGCGGTAAAGTCCGACGAGGAGACCATCACCTTGGCCAGTGCAATACGCTCGCTGTCGTAGGGCTGACCCTTCAGGCGCTCCACCATGCTGCGCAGGTCGCTGTCGGAGGTGCGGCGCACTTCCTGCTGGCGGCGATGGATGGAGGAATGGCGAGAGACCAGCTGGGGCTCTTCGGAGGCAGTGCTCTTGGCGAGCGGCTGCTCGCGGGCCACAGACTGCGACACCGGCACCGCCTCGGGCAGCTTGCGCACCACGGGGCGGGCGGCCGGACGCTCCTGGCCGGGGGCACCGAGGGTGAGGCGGTCGGTGGGCTGGTCGTAGCTGACGGCGATATTGGTGCTTGCGGCATCGGGATGCAGAAGCATCGAGGCGGCCTTCTGGGCCGGACGGCGCAGGACGACGACCACCTCGTGGGGCTGGTCGGTGAGGCCGGTGACGAGGACGCGGGTCTGCGGCATGCGGTTCTGGATGTCGCCATCGACAAAGACGGTGAACGATTCGCCACCGCGCGACTCGAAGTTGAGCGTGCGCCCCTGGGCCAGGGCGCCGAGGCTGAAGAGGCACATCGCGAGTGCCATTGCTGTGTGTTTCATATTAATGTACATTATTTATTATTGTCACGGAATGCCATGGTGTCGATCCAGCGCCCCTCCTGGCCGCGGAGCGCGAGGGCGAACTCGGCGAAGGAGCGGTGCTCGAGGTGGAGCACATTGTAGACCGACCCCACGTCGGGGATGAAATGGGCGTCGCTGTCGGTGATGAAGTTGAAGCGTTTGAGGTAGGCGAACTTCTTCACGAACTCGTCGCGGGTGGTGAACTTGTTGATTTCGAGGCCGTCGGCACGCAGGTCGGGCGGCACGAAGCCCAGCTGGCTCATCAGGCTGGTGGTGTTTTTGTTGACGTGCGCGGGCACGAAGAGGCCGCCGATGCGGTGCACCTCGTCGTAGAGGCCGTCGATATCGACGTCGATGGCGTTGAGCAGGTGGTAGGGTTCCTCGCCGGTAATCTCGTCGTTTTCGTCGACAATGAGCTGATAGCCAAAGCGGTCCTCATCGTTGGGGATGGGGGGCAGGTGGGCGTCGAGGAAGGACTGGAAGGCGTCGAGCTGCGCATCGTCTTCGAAGAAGCAGAGGCAGTGGGCCTCCTCCTGCGAGGTAACTTCCACGGCGCCAAGCACAAAGAGGCCGCGCTCGCGCCCGATGCGCTGGGTGACTTTCACCTGGCGCGTGGTGTTGTGGTCGGAGATGGCGATGACGTCCAGGCCACGCTCGAGCGCACGGTCGACGATGGCCGAGGGCGACATTTCAAGGTCGCCGCACGGCGAGAGGACCGTGTGGATATGGAGGTCGGCTTTGAACGGCGTGAGCGGCATGGACGGCAAAGACCGGCAGACTAGCAGTTGAGCAGTTGGTAGATGCGGCCGACGGTCTCGTAGGTCTGCATGTCGGTGCTGAGGAAGGGGATGCCCTCCTCGTTGCTCTGCTCGACGGTGTCGTCGCTGGCGGTGAGGCCTTTGACGAGGATGACGCAGGAGAGTTCCTTGAGGGAGGCGATGGCCATGACGTTTTTGTGGGTCTGGAGGGTGACCCACACGTTGCCCATCTCGGCATTGCCCATGACGTCGCTCAGGAGGTCGCTGACGTAGCAGCCGTCAATGTCGCGGTCCAAGCCCTCGGCGCCGCTGAGGACCTTGAGGTTCAGTTTCTCTACCAGTTCTCTTACTTTCATATCGTTGTGTGTGTTTTAAGAGTGTTTGAAAATGCAAAAGTACGAAATATTTCCCATATACCTCAGAAAAAATCGCATCACACTGTCACCCAGCACATTATACCCCATGGCAAAAACCAGCATTTTTTTCGTCAAAAACCCGGAAAACACCCCATTTTTGCCAAAACACAACAAGGTGATATTCAACCTATTGAAATCATCCTCTTCTTCCTCTCTTCTACAATACTAGCAGGATGAATGGGCAAGGAAAAATGACCCGGCAAAAAAGAAGGCATCAGGAGGAGTTGCAGGGGGGGGGGCAAAAATGTTAAAAGTGCCGCTGGGCGGCACTTTTTTTTTGCCATATTGAAAATTTAACGTAATTTTGCACTTTAAAATTTGTTAAAAAGATGAAATTGAAGATTGTTGTACTTGCCAAGCAAGTCCCTGATACTCGCAACGTTGGCAAGGATGCTATGACGGCGGAGGGCACGGTGAACCGTGCCGCGCTGCCCGCCATTTTCAACCCCGAAGACCTCAACGCCCTGGAGCAGGCCCTGCGCCTGAAGGAGCAGCACCCCGGCAGCACCGTGGGGCTGCTGACGATGGGACCGCCGCGCGCGGCCGAAGTCATCCGCGAAGGCCTCTACCGCGGCGCCGACACGGGCTGGCTGCTCACCGACCGCCTGTTTGCCGGTGCCGACACGTTGGCCACCAGCTATGCCCTGGCCACAGCCATCGAGAAGATTGGCGACGTGGACATTGTCATCGGCGGCCGCCAGGCCATCGACGGCGACACGGCCCAGGTGGGTCCCCAGGTGGCACAGAAGCTGGGCCTCAACCAGGTGACCTATGCTGAAGAAATTCAGGAGATAAAGAGTCAGCAGTCAGGCGGCAAGGAGGTGAGAACCGCCACCATCCGCCGCTTGATCGACGGCGGTGTGGAAGTGGTCGAGGCTCCGCTGCCGCTGGTGGTGACGGTGAACGGTTCGGCCGCCGAATGCCGTCCGCAGAACGCCAAACTGGTGATGAAATACAAATATGCCGCCTGCCCGCTCGAGGTGGGCGAGGGCGACACCCGCAAGAGCCTCCGCGCTGAACGCGAGTATCTGAACCTAACCCAGTGGAGCGTGGCCGACGTAAACGGTGACCCCAACCAGTGTGGCCTCAGCGGAAGCCCCACCAAGGTGAAGGAGGTGCAGAACATTGTCTTCCAAGCCAAAGAGAGCAAGACCATGGATGGGAGCGATGAGAATATCAACAGCCTCATCGTCGAATTGTTGAACGACAAAATCATAGGATAGATATGAACAATGTATTTGTATATATAGAGATAGAAGGCACCGAGGTGCGCGAGGTGAGCCAGGAGTTGCTGACCAAGGGTCGCAAGCTGGCCGGCGAGCTGGGCGTGGAGCTGCACGCCGTGGTCATCGGCACCGGCATCAAAGGCAAGGTCGAGGAGCAGATACTGCCCTACGGCGTGGACAAGCTGTTCGTCTTCGACGCGCCCGAGCTGTTCCCCTACACCTCGGCCCCGCATACCGACATCGTGGTGAACCTCTTCCGCGAGGAGCAGCCGCAGATATGCCTGATGGGCGCCACCGTCATCGGGCGCGACCTGGGTCCGCGCGTGAGCTCGAGCCTCACCAGCGGCCTGACGGCCGACTGCACACAGCTCGAAATCGGCCCCTACGAGGACAAGAAGAGCGGCAAGACCTACGAGCAGCTGCTCTACCAGATCCGTCCCGCCTTCGGCGGCAACATTGTGGCCACCATCGTCAACCCCGACCACCGTCCGCAGATGGCCACCGTGCGCAGCGGCGTCATGCAGAAAGCCGTTTACGAGGGCCCGTGCAAGAAAGAGGTGGTCTATCCCGAAGTGGGCAAATACGTCTCGCCCGAAGCCTTCGTGGTGCGCGTGCTTGACCACCATGTGGAGGCTGCGAAGCACAACCTCAAAGGCGCCCCCATCGTGGTGGCCGGCGGCTATGGCGTGGGCAGCAAGGAAGGCTTCGACAGCCTCTTCGAGCTGGCCAAGGTGCTCCACGGCGAAGTGGGCGGCAGCCGCGCCGCGGTGGATGCCGGATGGATTGAGAACGACCGCCAGATCGGCCAGACGGGCGTCACCGTGCACCCCAAAGTCTACATCGCCTGCGGTATCAGCGGCCAGATCCAGCACATCGCCGGCATGCAGGACAGCGGCATCATCATCAGCATCAACAGCGACCCCGACGCCCCGATCAACAAAATCGCCGACTACGTCATCACCGGCACTGTCGAAGAGGTGGTGCCCAAAATGATTAAGTATTACCGTCAAAACAGCAAATAAAAATGGCAAACTACTATACCGACCACCCCGAGATCGCCTTCCACCTCTCGCACCCCGAGATGAAGCATCTCGTCGACCTGAGAGAAAAGAATTACGAGGACGCCCAGAAGGGCATCGACTACGCCCCCGTGGACTTCTGATGCACATGTACCAATGCCATGCTCAAAAAAAACAAAACATCTATCCAATTAAGAATACAATGAAGCATTATTTTATTTCAAGATCACTCAAAGTACTACTTATAGCAACTTCCGTATTTGCGGCATCCTGTGAAAAAGGAAACCTCGCATTAGACCAATCGCATCAGTTCAAACTTAAAGATGACAAAGATGCAATGTCATTGGGCGAAAAACTAAATGACCCATACAATTTGGATTTTATCACTAGAGCATTCGATCAGATGAGAAATGAAGGTGTTGACTTTCCTTTTTCTGAATTAATGCCTACGGGTATGTATGTTCGACTGCTCGCAAATACGACCAATGAACTTGACATTATTAAAGGAGATACGAATACTCTTTGGTTTGACTTCCCGCTTGATTACGAAATACCTGAAGGTGGAACATATTATCACGATTCAAGCTTGCCAGATTCTGCCACATGGAAATACGCAGTAGTCCCCCTGGACTATAAATTTCCTAATAATATTTACAAGGAAGTCTTATATTATGTATTTATACCCGATGAACATCCCGATTATCAAAAATATGAGAGTACATTTGACGAACTTGAGGAGTTATCTGAATTCATGTGTAACAACAAAAAAGAATCTGCAAATGAGCAAGGTGCGACTGGTTCGAAATGTAGTAAATGGGCTCCATCTGCAACAATTCGCGCATGGGATGATATCGTAAACGACTATGTCCCACTCGAAGGTGTAAAAGTAACCGCAAGGCACTACACTAAATGCCGATCTGGTTATACTAACTCTGACGGGAAATATACATTTGCAGCGGAATTCAAAAAGGGTCATAGAGTTAAATATGGGATTACATGGGAGCGTGCATATTGGGATATCCGTGATGGTAAATGGTGGCAGGCATATTATAATGGAGATAAAACAAAAACGCCTTGGAATTTGAATATATCTGGACAAAAAAGCCTTATGTATGCAACCATACACAGAGCTGCTTACAAAGCTTTTTACGGCTATTTTGGGGACATACAACGCCCCTATGCATCGCACAGTTTAAAAATTGCTTATCATCATGACAACAATGGATCCGTCAATGGAAATAATATTTGTTTCTTTAATCTATTTGGACTACTTCCAAACATTAATATTTGGGGGAAAAACACATATGGAAATAGGAAATCTACTGATGAAGTATATGGCACAGTGATTCATGAAATGGCTCATCAATCACACTTAAAACACAATTTCATGTCATTCTACATTTCAAATAAATTCATCTGTGAAAGCTGGGCCAGATGTATCCAATGGAAAATAACAAATCATCATTATAACGCAGATTTAGGAATTACTACATACAACCACAAAAACGGTTTCCAAGATTGGGCTCGGTCAAATACCTATAATAACGGATATCCTTATCCGTACACTCCTGTTTTTATCGATCTGATTGATAATATCAATCAGTATGAACAAGACCAAAACCAATGCAAAGACAACATATCGGGATACTCGCTATTAGAAATACAAAACACCATTTTAGGTCGCTCGTACAATCTTAAAATTCTGCGAAGTAGACTAAAAAGCAATCTTTTACATGGAGCGACCGTGGAGGATGTTGATGAATTGCTTGACAACTATATTGATTTAGGGTTCTAGTACCATGAAACAAACACTTTTGCTTACCTGTTTTATATTCGCCACTATTTTACATCTCTCATGTCATACTGAACCCGAAGAGATGAGGTCTGACCTAATAGTGCGAAATGCGAGCGAACAAGAAGTGCACTTTAACTATAAATTATCTGGCGTCACCCATACATTCTCCATTGGTTCTGGCGAGAAGAAAACGTTGTGCTCTCAAGAATTCTTTAGTCTAACCTACCTCCTTGGGGACAGCGTCGATTTCCGCTTCGGCGAAAATGAGCACTGTTACCATACAAAGAAAGGTGCTGCTTTCAGTCCCACTGTCAACAACATCTTGGATCCCGACTCATGGGCTGAAAACCCTTGCCAAAGAAAAACATACACATCGTATACGTACACAATAAACATAAGTAAAAATGGCTAATTACTATACCGACCACCCCGAGATCGCCTTCCACCTCTCGCACCCCGAGATGAAGCATCTCGTCGACCTGAGAGAAAAGAATTACGAGGACGCCCAGAAGGGCATCGACTACGCCCCCGTGGACTTCGAGGAGGCGATGGAGAACTACCGCCGCGTGCTGGAAATCACGGGTGACGTGGCCGCCAACACCCTGGCGCCCAACTCCGAGAGCGTCGACCTCGAAGGGCCGCACCTCGAGAACGGCCGCATGATCTACGCCTCGAAGACCGTCGAGAACCTCGCCCAGACCCGCCTGGCCGGCCTCTACGGCGTCAGCATGCCCCGCCGCTACGGCGGACTGAACCTGCCCAACGTGGTGTTCAGCATGGCCAGCGAGCTCGTCGCCGCCGCCGACGCCGGCTTCCAGAACATCTGGAGCCTGCAGAGCTGCATCGACACCCTCTACGAATTCGGCTCCGAGGAGCAGCGCCAGAAATATATCCCCCGCATCTGCGCCGGCGAGACCATGAGCATGGACCTCACCGAGCCCGACGCCGGCAGCGACCTGCAGCGCGTCATGCTCAAAGCCACCTACGACGAGAAGGAGCAGTGCTGGCGCCTCAACGGCGTGAAGCGCTTCATCACCAACGGCGACTCGGACATCCACCTCGTGCTGGCCCGCAGCGAGGAGGGCACCAAGGACGGCCGCGGCCTGTCGATGTTCATCTACGACAAGCGCAACGGCGGCGTCGACGTGCGCCACATCGAGCACAAACTCGGTATCCACGGCTCGCCCACCTGTGAGCTCACCTACAAGAACGCCAAGGCCGAACTCTGCGGCGACCGCAAGATGGGCCTCATCAAATACGTCATGGCCCTGATGAACGGCGCCCGCCTGGGCATCGCCGCCCAAAGCGTCGGCCTCAGCCAGGAAGCCTACAACGAAGGCCTCGCCTACGCCCGCGAGCGCGCACAGTTCGGGCAGAAGATTATAGAGTTCCCCGCCGTCTACGACATGCTCTCCCGCATGAAAGCCAAGCTCGACGCCGGCCGCTCGCTGCTCTACCAGACCGCCCGCTATGTGGACCTCTACAAGTGCCTCGAGGACATCGCCCGCGACCGCAAGCTCACCCCTGAGGAGCGCGCCGAGATGAAGCTCTACAACCGCCTGGCCGACGCCTTCACCCCCATCGCCAAGGGCATGAACAGCGAGTACGCCAACCAGAACGCCTACGACGCCATCAGCATCCACGGCGGCAGCGGCTTCATCATGGAATACAAGTGCCAGCGCCTCTACCGCGACGCCCGCATCTTCAGCATCTACGAGGGCACCACCCAGCTGCAGGTCGTCGCCGCCATCCGCTACGTCACCAACGGCACCTACCTCCAGGTGATGCGCGACATGCTCGCCAAGACACCCGACGGCGCCCTGAAGAGCCGCGTGGCTCCGCTGATCGACCTCTACGAGAAGGCCGTGAACTACGTCAACGAAGCCGGCAACCAGGAGCTGCACGACTTCCTGGCCCGCCGCCTCTACGACATGACCTGCGAAATCATCATGTCGCTCCTAATCATCGACGACGCCAGCCGCGCCCCCGAACTCTTCGCCGACAGCGCCAACGTATACGTCCGCATGGCCGAAGAGAACGTCTGCGCCAAAGCCTACTACGTCATGCACTTCAAGGCCGACGACCTCCCCGCCTTCCGCGCCGAGTAGCGAGGGGACACACCGAACCGAAAGAGCACCCTAATACGGTGCTCTTTTGGTTCTGTGGCCCTACCGGAGCGCCTCGACCATGACTTTCATGCAATAATTTTCAAAAAAACGACGATTTTTGCCGGTGTATAACCGGCTGGTTGTCTGCGTTTTGTGCCTATCCTCTTCTTCCTCTCTTCTTCATTGGTAGGTGGTGGGGGGCAATAAGACGGGATTTTTGGCGTTAGGGGTGTGTTGGAAGACAAGAAAGTGTTTTTTTGAAGACAAGAAAGACAAGAAAAACAAATGATCTGAAAACAACGATAGCAGCAATAGACAACAAAATAAAAAAGGATAAAGGGAACGGCGAATTTTTCGAATTATGCGAAAGGCTGGCGCGGACAAAATTTGGGGCGGATTACTCGAATGCGCAGTGCGATGGGAATTCGAGTAATTGGCTGGAAATTAAAATGGTAAGCAAATTCGTATAATTCGCACAATTAGCCGTTAAAACAAAAAATACGCAGCAGTATGGCAAAGTTAGAGCAGGGCATCCTCGGGCCGTTCCGGGGGAAGGTGGGTACCGTGGTGGGGTACCTTTGGAGGGGTAAGCACGTTGTTAGGGCTTACCGCAAGGAGATTAATTATCCGAACACAGAGATGCAACAGGCTGAAAGGGAGTGGTTTGTGGGGATGGTGCGGTTCGCGGCGACGGCGCGGCAGGCGCTGCTGCTGGGGCTGCGGGAGCGGGCGGCGAGGGAGCAGATGACGGAGGGGAACGCGTTTGTGAAGATGAACAAGGGTTGCTTCGGTAGGGACGCGGCGCGCCGCGTCCGCAGTGCGGCAGCCATGGATATGTCGCGGGCGGCGGCGGAAATGGCGTCTTGTGGGTCGACTGCGGACGCGGCACGCCGCGTCCGTACAGGGATTGACTATGAACGCATTCGCATTGCGGAGGGTGCGGCGGCGCCGGTGAGGTTCACGACGGCGAGCGTGGATGAAAACAATGTGCTGCGCGTTGATTTCGAGAAGAATAGCGGTATGACGAGGGCGAAGGGGAGCGACAGGGTCTACATATATGTATATAATATGGATACGCGCGAGGGGCTCCTCTCCCACCCTGCCGAGCGGCGGCGGGGGCAGCTGGAGATGCAGCTGCCGGAGGGATGGAATGAGTTGAGTGTGAGGATGTGGGGCTTCGTGGTGGACGGCGAGGGGAGGGCGAGCGTGTCGCAGTATGTGGCGGTGGATGTTTTGGAGGATGGCGATGTGGACGATGTGGACGAAAGAACCGAAGTGGCATTCAATGAGGCAGATACGCATGGTCATACTATTAAACGTGAACCCCTAGCGGGGTATCAAAGGGACGATGGCAATGTACGAATATAAGTATCCACACCCGGCGGTGACGGCTGACAGCGTGGTGTTCGGCGTCGACGGGCGTACGGTGAAGGTGCTGCTCATCGAGCGCGGCCAGGAGCCGTGCAAGGGGAAGTGGGCCTTTCCGGGCGGATTTCTGCAGATGGACGAAACGGCCGAGGAGTGCGCCGTGCGCGAGTTGCGCGAGGAGACGGGGCTGGAGCTGGAGCATGTGAGGCAGCTGGGGGCATTCAGCGCGGTGGACCGCGACCCGCGCGAGCGGGTGATAACGATAGCCTACTATGCCCTGGCGCGGCAGAGCGAGGTGCGGGGCGGCGACGATGCGGCGCGCGCCCAGTGGTGGCCCATCGGTGAGGTGCCGCAGCTGGCGTTCGACCACGACGACATCCTCCGGCAAGCCTTGCTGCGCCTGCGGCAGGACATCCAACTCGGGCTGCAGGACGAGCACCTCACCATGGGCGACCTGCAGCGCCTCCGCGAGGCTACGGAAGCAGTTCTAAACAGCGGAGGAGAAAAATAAGTGAGGGCACTGAAGCCAGTGCCCTCACTTTGTTGTCCTACCTGGATTCGAACCAAGACAAGCTGATCCAGAGTCAGATGTGCTACCGTTACACCATAGGACAAAATCAATTTTGAATAATGAATTATGAACTTCGAAATTCAACTTTCAGCATTCAAAATTCTCTCTGAAAACGGGTGCAAAAGTACGAACTTTTTCCGAACTGGCAAAACTTTTTTTTGATTAGGGATTTGGAATTAGGAATTAGGAATTGTAAATCAACCGTTTGAGGGAGAAAAATTCCTAATTCCTAATTCCCGATTCCTCATTCTCCGAGGCTGTCGCCGGCCTCGGATGAGCCGTCTTTGGCGCCTTTTTCGAGTTCCATTTTGCCGAAGCGGAGTGTGATGCCGGCGGAGATATAGCGGGAGTTGAGCATCTTTTGCGTGGACTCGGAGAGATAGTAGGGGTTGGAGTTTTCGGAGCCGGAGCCGCGGCTGGCGCCCCAGTTGAAGAGATCCTGGATGTTGATGAAGACGGAGAGCTTGCGGTTGAAGAAGTCGCTGCGGGCGCCGATGTTGAACATGAGGCGTTCCTTGCGGGTGGACATCAGGCCGAGGGTGGGCGAGGTGTAGTTGAAGGAGGCGGTGAGCTGGTACTGGTCGAAGACCTTGGCCCAGGCGTTGAGGCGGAGGCTCCAGGACCACTTGTCCTCCTGCACGTCGCGGCCGCGGTAGTTTTCGAGGCGGTAGCCGTAGTCGTAGACGTTGGCGTAGAGGCGGACGTTGAAGAAGCCAGAGGGGCGATAGGTGAGGTTGAGGCTGCCGCCGTAGCGCCAGGAGGTGCCCATGTTGTAGGGCATGGAGAAGTTGATCCAGCGGTCGAGGAACTCGTCGAACTTCGATTCGGTGAGGGAGCTTATCTCGTTGGTGGAGAGGCGGCCGTAGAGGTCGACACTGACATTGCCGAAGCGCTCGAAATATTTGGCCCAGCCGGCCTCGGCGTTGTGGGTGTAGCTGTGGGCGAGGCCGGCGGGGTTGCCGGTGGAGTAGGAGTCTTCGCCGTAGGTGCGGAAGCGGGTGAGGTTCTTGTAGGAGGGGTCTTTCATGCGGAGGGAGTAGTTGAGCTTGAAGTTGTGCATGTCGGGGGTGCGGTAGGTGAGGTGGATGGAGGGGCGGAACTTGAAGTGGGTGAAGGCGCTGTCGTCGGCGAACTGGGTCATGGCGGTAGCGTACTGATAGTCGGTGTGTTCCACCTCGACGCCGAGGCCGGAGCTGACGGTGAGGTTGCCGAAGCGGTGGGTCCAGTTGACGTCGAAGGATGCTTCGGCGTCCTTGAGGCCGAGCTCGTAGGTGCGGAGGGCGTCGACGCTGTCGTAGGAGCCGCTGGCGCCGAGGTAGTAGCGGTCGAAGGTGTTGCGGTCGTCGTCGTATTCGAGCTTGAGGCCGTAGGAGAACTCGCCGTTTTTGGAGTAGGGGCGGTTATAGCGTGCGTTGAAGTCGAGGCCGAGCTCGCGGGTGGAGCCGAGGAGGTAGCGGTTTTCGTCGAGGTCGGTGTAGCGTGTGTAGAGGCGGTGGTAGTACTCGTCGGAGGCGTTGCTGGAGAGGCGCGCGCGGAGGCCGAGGCGGAGGTTGTGGCCCTTGCCGTTGAACTTCTTGGTGTAGTCGACGCCGAGGTCGCCGAAGCCGCTGGTGGAGGTGGAGGTGTCGGAGAGGGAGTAGGCGAAGAGGCTGTCGAGGTCGAGGGGCCAGAAGAGCTGGTGGGTGGAGCGGTCGGAGAAGGTGCGGTTGTGGTTGATGTTGAAACCGCCGTGGAATTCGATGTCGGAGGTGGAGTCGATTTCGTAGTTGACCGAGGCGAAAAGGTTGCCGCCGTAGGAGCGGTTGCCGCTGGCGGCGGTGTCGGTCTGGCGCATGACGGTGTCGTATTCGTTGCCACCGGTGCCGTCCTCGCGGGTGAGGGCCCAGGCGGTGGACTCGTTGTCGCGGAACGAATAGCGGAACGAGGCGAAGAGGTTGACGCTGATGCGCTCCTTGGCCCACATGTAGGAGACCCAGGGGGAGACGAAGGGCTGGTTGGAGCCGTTGACGCCGAAGGAGACGAACTGGTTGCTTTTGATGTGGGCGGAGGTGATGATGTTGATGACGGCTTCGGCGTCGGTGGCGTACTTGGCGGAGGGGTTGGTGATGGTCTCGATTCGGGCCAGGGCGTTGGCGGGGAGGGTTTGGAGGTAGGTCTTGAGGTTTTCCTCGGTGAGTTTGGAGGGTTTGTCGTTGATCCAAATCTCGACGCTGGAGACACCGCGGAGGGAGATGTTGCCCTCGACGTCGACCTCCACCCCCGGGGCGTTCTGGAGGGCGTCCTCGGTGGTGCCGGTCTGGATGGAGGGGTCGTCCTCGACGTTGTAGACCAGCTTCTCGCCATCCATGAGGTAGAGGGGCTTGTCGGCGGTGATTTCGACGGCGTCGAGGGTGGTGGCGCCGGGCTTTAAGCGGAGGGTGCCGAGGGCGGCGTTGTTGGATACGGTGAAGGGGACGAGGCGGTTGCGGTAGCCGATGGCGGAGATGCGGAGGAGGTAGCTGCCGGCGGGGACGCCGGAGACCTCGAAGAGGCCGTCGAGGTTGGTGGCGGCGCCTTTGACGAAGGAGGAGTCGGCGGCGTCGAGCACGGCCACGTTGACGAAAGCCAAGAACTCGCCGCTGACCGAGTCGCGCAGGGAGCCGACGACCTTGAAGGTGTCGCCCTCGCGGACACGCTTCTTTTGCTTGACGGAGGCGGCCTGCTGGCTGTCGCCCATCTGGTTCCAGTCGCGCTGCTGGCGGTCGGGGCGCTTGCCGGGGCGACCGCCTTCGCCCATGGGGGGCTGGCCGCCGGGGAAGCCGCCGGGCTGGGCCTCGAGCATCGAACTGGAGAGGACTACCATCGCAACAAGGGCGAGGATTTTCAGAAGGGGGTTGGATTTCATATAGTGTTTTTTAATAATGTACAATATACATTACGTATCCCTTGCGCTGGCAAACTTGCATATAGGAGGTGAAAATTTCGACACCTAAAAAACTTTTTTTGCCACATCGCGGAAAAGATGTATCTTTGCACCGCAAAAAGTAACAAAAAAAACATATAAGACATCATACCAATGAAAAAGTTAATCATCTCAATCCTAGTAGCTTCCGCAGCCCTTATGCCGTCTGTGGCCAAGGCCGACAACATCACCGCCGACCAGGCAAAAGCTGCATCAGCCTACTACCTGAACCAGAATTCGCATAATGCGGGTCTCAGGGCTCAGGACATGTCCATCGTGCGCCAAATCGACAACCCTGTGCTGGGTATTCCGGCAGTCTATTTCCTCAATGCTCCCAAATCCGGATGGGTCATTCTGGCTGCCTCGACCGTCCTCGACCCCATCATTGCCTTCTCGGCCGACAACACCCTCGATGCCGCCAACCTGCCTGAAAATCTCGAGTGGTGGCTCGGGAACTATGCCCAAGCCGTAAGCGCTGTGCAAGAGCACGATGCCCAGCAGGACCTGCCCCACAGTCAGGAGTGGCTCGCCATCACCAATGGCAAGCTGCCTGAGACCAAGGATGCTGCTGTGGTTCTCATAAATGCATACTGGAGCCAGGGCGACGATCGTAACCCCAACTACAACCTCTACTGCCCCGTGGTCGACGGCCGCACCTCAGTTGTGGGCTGCGTTGCCACCGCTCTCTCGCAGATATGCCACTACTATCGCTACCCCGTCCAACCTAAAGGATATGTGGTCTACAGCGCTGCCGGCAGCACCATCCGTGTGCGTTTCGACACCGTCTCGTTCAATTACGACCTCATGCCCGACGGCCTCTCCTCCTCCTCGACGGATGAAGAGATCAGCGAGGTTGCCAAGTTGTGCTACGCTGTGGGCGTGGCCGTCAAGATGGACTACAACCCCGATGGCAGCGGCTCCAACAGCTACAACGCTATCCGCGGCATGAAGAACAACTTCAAGTACGAGGAAGCCGAGTCGCTCTATCGCGAAGTCTCCAACGACGACCCCTACGGCACCGAGGACACCTACTTCGTCACGCGTATCCGCGAAGATCTGCTCAAGAGTTTTCCCGTCTATATGAGCGGTGCATCCTCCGAGGGCTCTGGTGCTGATGCAGCTGGCCACGCCTGGCTCTGCACCGGCTACCGCACCGAAAATCTCAAACAGTACTACATGAACTGGGGCTGGGGCGGCACCCGCTACGGCAATGGCTGGTTCAACCTGCAAGACAACAACATGCGCATCCCTTCCATGGGCTACAACTTCCGCGTGCGCCAGGCCGTCCTTCTCGGTCTCACCCCCCCGGAAGACTCCAACCGCGTCATCCTGGGTATCCGCAACGTGGAAGAATCCCCCCTTTCCCCTGCCTACCCCAACCCTGCTTCGGTCGCCGTCACCCTTCCCTACACCCTTGATGCAGCTGCCGACCTGCAGATTTATGGCATGGACGGCCGCCTGGTCGAGACCCGCCGTCTGGCCGCCGGCAGCGGCAACGCTGTGGTGCGCGTCGACAATTTGCCTGCCGGCATCTACATCTACCGCCTCGGCGGCGCTGCTGGCAAGTTTATCGTGAAGTAAACGTAATCGTAAACGTCGAACCCTCGCCGGGTTCGCTCTCTACCTTGATGTGAGCGTGGTGCAACCGCACCACGCTCGCAACATAATTAAGCCCTATGCCGAACCCCTTCACATCGTGCACATTGCCCGTCGAGACGCGATAGAACTTGTCGAAGATGTGCTTGAGGTCCTCCTTGGCAATGCCGACGCCGTAGTCCTGCACCTTGAGGAGGAAGCGGTTGCCATCGCGCTGCGTGCTCACGACGATGTGGGGCGCACCGGAGGAGTACTTGATACCGTTGTCAACCAGGTTGTAAAGCATATTGGTCAAGTGTAGCTCGTCGGCAAAGAGGGTCGACGGATCGGCCTCGAGGTGCGTCTCGATGAAGCCGCCACGATTGGCCAACGTCAGGCGGAAACTCGCTGCCACACGGCTGATAATCTCATTGACATCCAACTCCTTGGGCGTCAATTTGAAATTCTTGTTCGACATCTTTGCACTCTGCAGCATCGTTTCCACCAGCACCCGCATGCGCTGGTTCTCGTCGTTGATAATCTCGATGAAGTTGCCGCGCGACATCGAGTCCTGCGCCACACTCTCATCGCTCAGCATCTCGCATGCCAGGCTGATGGTCGATATCGGTGTCTTGATCTCGTGCGTCATATTGTTGATAAACTCGGTCTTCATCGTGTCCAGCTTGCGCTGGTGGGCGAAGGCACGGAGGGTGAGAATGAACATGGCAGCCACCACGAAGATAAGCACCAGGCTCATATATACGTAGATATTCGAGTGGCGCTGCAGGAAGAGCTCGGCACTGGGGAAATAGAGTGTGATGAACAGCTGACCCGCTGGCGACACACCTACGGGCTGGAACGAATAGCGATAGGGCGACTCCTCGAGGCGCTCCTCCATTTGCGCATCCGAGCAATAGAGAAACGAACGCTGACCACCGTCGTAGAGACCTATAACAGGATGAATATCAATACCATTGAGAAGCAACTCCTCGCCTATCAGCGAGTCGAGGTCATGATAGCTGAAAGCCGTTGCCGGAAGGATGGCAGTCTGCGATGTTTCCTCTGTCAACTGCTTGATTACCGACTCCATGGCGTTGCTCACGCCCACGTTGAACATATTGTCGTTGATTGAAAACGTGCGACGTGTCTGATAAAACTGAATCAGCACCAAACTGACTGCCGCCACCGCAAAAACGGATATGATTATAACCCTGAACCAACGTTTCATTCTGTTTCTAATTTCTTCTGATAACGCATGTTAGGAAAAAATATTTTTCCATGGGGTGTCAAATCGCAAATTTTCCGTATCTTTGCACCATGAAAATAGGTGTAATTATTGCCATGGACATCGAGTACCGCCAGATGCGCGATGCCCTGGGCGGCGACAGCGGAAGGCTGGGCGCCAACGACATAGTCCTCTGGCAGTGCGGCGTGGGCAAAGTCAACGCCGCCGTAGGCACCATGCGCCTCGTGCACGAGCACCACCCCGACGCCATCCTCAGCACCGGCCTCGCCGGCGGCATCGACCCGCAGGTCCGGATTATGGATGTGCTGGCTGCCACGCAGGCCGTCTACCACGACGTGGATTGTGGCCTTATCACAGCCGACGGCACCTGCCAGTATGGCCAGGTGCAGGGGCTCCCCGCGCGCTACGACGCCGACCCGCGCCTGCTTGACCATGCCATCGCCACGGCCAACGCCGACCCAAACCCACAGAATGCCAGACTGATCACCGGCCTCATTTGCACCGGCGACCAGTTCATCACCGACCGCGAGCGGCAGAACGGCATCAAGCAGCACTTCATCGACGGCCTCGCCTGCGACATGGAGTCCGCCGCCATCGCCCAGACCTGCTACCTACAGAAGGTGCCGTTCCTGAGCCTCCGCGTCATCAGCGACACCCCCGGCCGCACCGACGACCACCATCAGCAGTGGGCCGACTTCCTCGCCTCCATGTGCGACCGCTCGTTCCACTTCGTCAAGCATTTCCTCGAGACGCTGGCGTAGCGCGAGGCCTACATACAAGATAAAGGCGGCCATCCATGTGGATGGCCGCCTTTATTTTTTGTTGTTCTGTCTGCGGTTTTAGAAGCTGTAGTTGAAGCCGATGCTGAAGTTGCTCAGGTGGCTGTCGATGGTCTGGTCTTCCATGTTGACGCCGACGCCCCACTGGTGGGCAGCGGCACCGTCGCGGCTGGCCATGGCCCAGTAGGCGCTGACGATGTTGATGTAGAGGTCCATGGAGAAGTGCTCGTTGAAGGCATAGTTCATGCCGGGCACGACACGGAGGCCGAACATGGTCGAGGCATCATTGTGGTTAGTGGTGACGTCGGTCACTTTGTTGTATTCGCTGCTCTCAAGGTCAAGGGTGAGGTTGGCCTGGGCTTCGCAGAAGACGGTGAAGTTCTTCCAGGTAGCCACATTGTAGCGGAAGTAGGGGGTGAACATCAGACGGGGATCGGAGCTGGATTCGTACTTGTCGTCGCCAGCAAGGTAGTCGCGTCTGTACTCCATACCCCAGCCGAACTGCATACCAATCTGCATCTTGTCGTTCAGCCAGTAGCCAATTTTGGGCATGATGGTGATGTCGGTGGTGGTGCTACCGGTGAGGTAGTCATCAGTGTGGTTGTTGGTGTGGAAGGCACCGAGGTTGCCTCCGAGGACAAACTGTGCGTTGGCGGCGAAAGCGAAGGCGGCCAGCGCGAGGGTCATTAATGCTTTTTTCATTTTAATGTGTTTTTTTTGGTTAAACATTTGTCATTTGACGGTGCAAAAGTACGACCTTTTCCGAAACTGGCCAATTTTTTTTCACCGAAGTGGCTAGTTTTCCGTCCGAAACGCCACTTTTGACACCTCGAAAATGCAGTATTTTAAGGAGTTTTAACCAAAATGTTAAATTTTTGGAATTTGACATATTTTAATATTTCGCACCTGCGCAATTCGCTACAAATAGCAACATTCGTTTGGCATTTTTACCCCTTTTGCCGAGCGACAGCGGGACGTGAAAAAAAACAGGAAGAGGTCCCCACAAGTGGAAACCCCTGTCCCGTATCAAAACCATGAAAACTTTATTACTTTGCTATCGCAGCTGTGCTGTTTCTGGATGCAAAAGTACTATGTTTTTTGCATTCGCGTCCCCATGGTTTTCCCGAAGCGGAAAAATCCGCACCTGAAATGACTAGAAGTAGAGGTCGCGCTCGCCCTCGCCAATCTTGCAGAGGTTGCCTTCGACGCGCCGTTTGAGCTCTTCTTTCGGGAATGTCTGCGTCAGTTCTTTCAGCAGGCGCAGCCCTTTCTCCTTGGTTTCGGGGCTGGCGTAGTCCTCGAGGTATTCGCGGAAGGTGAACATGGCGTTGGGCTTGCAGTATTCCTTGATGAGGCCGGGCTTGGCCAGGTCCATGAAGTCGGCCCCAACGCGTCCCTTGCGGTAGCATCCGGTGCAGAAGGAGGGGATGTAGCCGCCGTCGATCATGACGGAGATCACCTCGTCGAGCGAGCGGTGGTCGCCCAGGGTGAACTGTGCGCCGGTGTTCTCCTCCTCGTAGCCGCCGGGGTTGGTCTCGCTGGCGGCGCTGAGCTGGCTGGCGCCGTAGCGGATCAGCTGGTCGCGCATGGCGGGCTGCTCGCGCGTACTTATTATAATGCCGGTGTAGGGCATGGCGATACGGATGATGGCCACAATCTTCATGAAGTCCTTGTCGGAGACCGGGTGCGGTATGTTCTCCGGCAGGGAAAAGGGGGTGCCTTCGGCGGGCTCGATGCGGGGGAAGCTCACGGTGTGGGGGCCGCAGCCGAAGTCTTCCTCCAGGTGGCGCGCATGCTCCATGATGGCGAGGATTTCGAAGCGGTAGTCCACCAGCCCGAACAGCACACCGAGTCCCACGTCGTCGATGCCGCCTTCCATGGCGCGGTCCATGACGGTGAGGCGGTTCAGGTAGTCGGCCTTCGGGGTGCCGGCGGGGTGGAATTTGCGATACTCCACCTCGTCGTAGGTCTCCTGGAAGCATACGTAGGTGCCGATGCGCTCGGCCTTGAGCTTGGCGAAGTCGCTTACGCTCATCGGGGCCAGCTCGACGTTGATGCGGCGTATCTGCGAGCCCTTCTCGTCCTTGGCGGCATAGGTGCGGCGGATGGCCTCGACCATATAGTCGGCGTCGTTCCTCGGACTTTCGCCGCAGATGAGCAGGGCGCGCTTGTGGCCCATGCGCAGCAGGTGCAGCGTCTCGTTCTCGATTTCGTCGAGGGTGAGGATTTTGCGCTTGAGCGTCTTGTTGTCGCGCCGGAAGCCGCAGTAGACGCAGTTGTTCACGCAGGCGTTGCCCGTGTAGATGGGGGCGAAGAGGACCAGGCGCTTGCCGTAGATCTCCTCCTTGCAGTAGTGCGCCGTGTCGAGGATCTTGCCGATTTGGGCCTCGTCCTCCACGCAGAGCAGTTTGGCCACGTCGCCTAGGTTCAGCCCTTTCAGCTGGCGTGCCTTGTTCAGGATGTCGTTCAACTCGCTCTCGCTCGGCGTGTTGTTCTCCAGCATGCCGTAGAGCTTCTCGCGGTCGATGAAATTGGTGTGCTTCATAATGGATTTATAGCTTGATTGTTTGAATTTCTAATTCCTAATTCCTAATCCCTAACTCCTAATTCTTTAGCCATCACAGCCTTGCACTCGACGCCCTGCATGCGGCCCACGCGGCCGGTGAGGGCATTGATGCGGTCGGCCGAGCCTTCCACTATGAGCGAGATGACCGCCACGCTGCGGTCCCTGAACGGCAAACCCTGCCGACAGAGGATGATATCGGCATGTTCCGACAGAATGCGGTTGATTTCGTCCGCCACCTGGCGGTCGCTGATGAGTATGCTTATCGTTCCTATTCTCTTCTCCATCAGGTGTTAGGCTTTTGGATTAGACTTTGGGTTTACGGCGGCAAAAATACGAAATAAATTTTATTCGCCAAGAAAAATTTTCAATCATCCCTCTCCCTCCTCCCCCGCCCCACTTCTCCCTTCCCTTGGAGAGGAAGAAGAGAGGAAGAAGAGGATACAACTAAAACGCAGCATATCAGCCATTTGCAAAACAGCAAAAATGGCGTTTTTTTTGGTTTTTTTACAAAAAATGTAGACTTTTCGAGCTAGCGGTTGAGGGTGTGTTTGAGGATGCGCTCGTAGCCGCTGAAGGTCTTGCGCGTGCCGTCGGGGAAGTGGAACGTCACCGAATTGACACGCATATATTTGATGCGCCCCTTGTCGTCCCAAAACAGCTCGTCGAAGGTGTACTGCGCCGGCGCCCCGGGCTGCACAGGCCCCATGCAGCGTACCGTGCGCACCGAGCGCTTGAACTGGTCCGCCTGCACCTGCCCCTTCTCGTTCACCGGCACCACACTTATTTCAATCTTCGTGATGACCTTCTGAAAACAGTTGTAGAAGTTGAATTCGAGGCCGAACATATAGTCGCTGCGTGCCGCCTTGACACTCATGAGGAATATCTGCTCGCGCGTCATGCGCTCCTTGGTGGCTTGCACCTGTGTGCGCAGTGCCTCCTCGGCAGCCTGGATGGAGTCGTGGCGGATGGCGGTGACGATACTGTCGGTCAGGCGTGCCTGCTGGCGTGAAGCGACCTGTAGCGAGTCCAGTTGCCGTTGCAGAGCTTGCTGGCGTGCCGCCTCGATGCGCTGCTGCTCGCGCAGGTTCTGCTCTAGGGCCGTCATGCCGGCATCGGTGGTGAAAGCGCCGCCTTCGGCCAGGTGCTCCACCTGCTGCAGCGTCATCTGCTGGGTGCCGCGCCAATTGGTCCTCACGGTGAACACCACCGGCGCTTCGTCCATGGGTTGATAGTGGTAGCCTAGCCAAGCGATGGGGCTATAGTGGGCGTAACAATGGTCGGAGGTATCGGTGCGCAAGGGGCTTGACGTGCGCATATCCACATAGGTCCAATGCTGCAGCTGTGCCAAACGCTCGCGCCAGTAGCGGTCTGAAACCAGGTAGGGCACCAGCGGCTCCACATGCTGCCACCGCAGGGCGAGGTCGCAACTGTCGCTCTGCATGCGCACCGTCGGACGCTTGGGCTTGGAGAGGTCCACCGTCATTCGGTAGCGCGTGCCGCTTCGCAACTCCGCTTTCGCCCGCTGCTGGGTGAGCTGTGCCAGACTGTCAGGCAACGGCAAGAGGTAGGCGTCGTCCAGATGCATCTCCTCCATCGCCGTGTAGTTCCATGGCTGCTGCGCTTGCAGCGAGCCGAATGTCAGCAGTATAAATGCACTTATTACAATCTGTTTCATTGGTCGATGGTCAAAGTGTAGCATCCGGTTAATTCCTAATTCCTAATTCTTAATTCCTAATCTTTCAATCAGTGCGCCTCGAGCCAGTTCTCGCCCACGTCGACGCCCACCTCGATGTCGAGGCCGGGGAGCGGCAGGGCCTGCTTCATTTCGCGCACCACCAGTTCGCGCACCTGCGCCTCCTCGGGGCGGTAGAGGTCGAACACCAGCTCGTCGTGCACCTGCAGTATCATCCGTGTGCGCAGGTTCTGCTCGCGCAAAGCCTTGTGAATGCGCACCATGGCCAGCTTGATCATGTCGGCCGAGGTGCCCTGTATGGGCATGTTGACGGCGTTGCGCTCGGCGAATGAGCGTGCCGCCGCATTGCGACTGCCAATGTCCGGCAGGTAGCGCCGGCGGCCGAGCAGGGTGCTGGCGTAGCCGCATTCGCGCGCCGTGGCGATGCTTTGGTCGATAAAACGGCGTATGTCGGGATACTGCGCAAAGTATTCCTCTATCAGCGCCGATGCCTCTTTGCGCGCAATGCCGAGCTGCTCGCTCAGGCCGAAGGCCGAGATGCCGTAGACGATGCCGAAATTTACGCTCTTGGCGTTGCGGCGTTGGTCTTTGCTGACCTCCTCGATGGGCAGGTGGTAGATCTTGGCAGCCGTGGCGGCGTGGATGTCGTGGCCGCTGTTGAAGGCCTCGAGCATGTGGCGGTCGCGGGCGAGGGCGGCGATGATGCGGAGCTCGATCTGCGAATAGTCGGCTGCCAGGAGGAGGTGCTCGCCGTCGCGCGCCACGAAGGCACGCCTGATTTCGCGTCCGCGCTCGGTGCGGATGGGTATGTTTTGCAGGTTGGGGTTGGAGGAGGAGAGGCGCCCCGTGGCGGTCACGGTCTGGTTGTAGACCGTGTGCAGCCGGCCGGTGGCGGGGTTGATCAGCTTCGGGAACGAGTCCAGGTAGGTGCCCACCAGCTTGGTAACCGAGCGGAATTCCAATATCAGGGGTATGATGGGGTGCGCCGCCGAGAGCTTGGCCAATACATCTTCGGCGGTGCTGTACTGCCTGGTTGCCGTGCGCGGCGGCTTGTCGGTCACCTTCAGCTCGTCGTACAGCACCTCGCCCAGCTGCTTGGGCGAGCTGATGTTGAACGGGTGTCCAGCCAGTGTATATATCTGTTGCTCAATCTGGTTGCGCTCCTCGTTGAGTTGCTGCGAATAGCGTCGCAGGGCCTCCACATCGATGCGCACGCCCTCGCGCTCCATGTCGATCAGCACATCCACCAGCGGCAGCTCCACATCGTGGTAGAGCCCCTCCAGGCTTGCGTCCTTCATCCGCGCCGCCATCAGGGGATAGAGCTGCCACAGCGCCGCGCACTGTGCCTCGGGCCCCTGCGGCTCGAAGCCCAACAGCGACGAGCTTACGAAGTCTATTGTATGCCGCATCTCGGCATCGAGCAGGTAGTGGGCCAGCTGGGCGTCGAACACCTCGCCGCGCACCTCGATGCCAAGCTCGGCCAGTATGTACTTCAACGCCTTGAGGTCGAAGCAAAGCTTGGTGGTGTTCGGGGCTTCCATCACCGCCTTCAGCAGCGGTATGTCGAGTTCGCCCACACGGGTACACCACACGTGGTCGGCGCTGGTGGCCAGCACCACCTGCGGACCGGCCACCACAATGGCCACGTCCTTGCCTTGCAAGCCGCCCAGCACCGCGGCCGACAGCGTCTCGTGCTGCACCTGAGGCGCATCGCTCTGCGTCGGCGCCATGTCGAAAAGCGTGGGTGCTTGCGGGGTGGCAGCGCTCGGAGCCGCCTGCTTTGCGGGCTGCGCGGCCTTCCACTGCACGGCTGCCTCGGGCTGCGACACCGAGAGGTCGGTGAACACCTTGCGCGCAAACTGGCGGAACTCCAGGTAGTCGGTCAGCTCCTTCAGCTGTTCATAGTCGGGCTGGTCCATCCGCAAAGCCTCCTCGTCGAAGGCGATGGGGGCGTCGAGACTGATGGTGGCCAACTGCTTCGAGAAGAGGGCCTGGTCTGCATACTGCTGCACCAAGCCGCGGAGTTTTTCGTTCTTTATCTCCCCGGGGCGTTGCACCATTTCCTCTATCGAGCCGAACTGCTGGATGAGCTTCTTGGCGGTCTTCTCCCCTACCCCGGGGAT
>Ga0256406_1002663_pt1 | contig 24423 bp, 21 predicted proteins | sample RumenRJG_03DNA_FD_185986 | JGI IMG/M metagenome (GOLD analysis project Ga0256406, IMG submission 185986) | Bovine rumen microbial communities from Lethbridge, Alberta, Canada - RJG_03 | ecosystem: Host-associated > Mammals > Digestive system > Stomach > Rumen | place: Canada: Alberta | collected...
TTTTTATCTCCTAATTTTAATGGACGGAATCGGGACAAAATTACATTTCAACATCGTCTTAAAAGCCTTTATTTAGTGGCTTAAAACACAGCGGAGACAGGAATAGAAAATCCTGCCTCCGCAACTAAAAAGGCGTAAGAAGTTGTTTATCAATAACTTACGCCTTTTCTCGTCTTCGAAGAGGGACGAAAATGGGACGATTTAAGGATATGCATTGTTACCGATTACGGAAACAATGTAAAAAAAATGTTTCCTTCAGAGAAAAGCAATAATTCTAAAATCGAAGTTCTGGACTTCACGATGCCCAGGCTTCACAAAGGAAAAAAATGGTATGTTGACTTCTACGCTTACGACCCTGCTTCTGGGAAGATGCGTCGTAAGAAATATATGCTTGACCATTATGACACCTCACGTGGAAGACAGGCAATGGCTTCCATGATGGTGGCGGAACTTTTCCATAAGCTCAGGGCTGGATGGAATCCCTTTATAAAGACTGAACTGACGAGAGGATTTACCGAATTTGATGTCGTTGTTGAGAGATACCAGGCATTCGTCAATGCCGCGATGGAGAAGGGAACCCTGAAAAGAAAGACTGCAATCGACTACCTTAGCCGTCTCCGGCAGTTGCTCCTATATATATCTGAATCAGGTGTTGAAATCAAACTAATCAACCAATTCAATACTGTCTTTGTATCAGACTATCTCGATTACCTTTTATATGACAAGGATGTCACTGCTACGACGAGAAACAATTACCGCACCTGGCTCTCCGTTTTCGCATCTTGGCTCATAGAGAGAAAATATATTGATTCCAATCCTGTAGCATCCATTCACATGATGAAGGAGGCGGATAAGTTCCGGGAATCGTTGTCTGCCAAGGCGCTGTCCCGTCTTCATGACTATCTTCCAACTGTCAACCCTCCTTTCTATCTTGCCTGTCTGATGGAATATTACACCTTCATTCGTCCTGATGAACTACGCTACATCAAGCTGGGCGACATCGACATATCCAAGCAGACTGTCTTTGTGAGCTCGGAGATTTCCAAGAACCGCAAAGGGCAGACCGTCGCCCTCAATGATGTAGTGCTGCGCGTAATGATCAAGCAGCGCGTTTTCGACCACCCTTCGCAGGAGTACCTTTTCGGTCATGACATGATTCCCGGCCCAAAGCAAATAAACATCAATGCCTTCCGACTTGAGTGGGTGAAAGTCCGCAAAGCCTTGAACTTTCCTGATTCTTACCAGTTCTACAGTTTGAAAGACTCCGGCATCCGCGACCTTGCAAATGCCGAGGGTATTGTCTTTGCCCGTGACCAGGCGCGCCACAGTGATGTGGCCGTGACGAACAGGTATCTCAAATCCACCTCCACTGTCCATGAGGTGACAAAGCATTTTAAAGGGGAACTATGAATCGCTCACGGCTCCCCTGGGCAAATTCTCACATAAATTCATTAAGAAAGGTATGCTTTATAGTATCTCGTAAAAGTAACCGTTCTTCTCCTTGCTGATTCCATCATTGCTAACCTCCATCTCCACCTTCTCGCAGATATATTTCTTTCCCCTGAAACAATATATCGAGGATGGATCAGGAATGTCCTCCGTGCAGAACTTGATGCATATCTGGTTGTTCTTATCCACAGATGAATTGGAGAATCGGCCTTCATCCTCCTTTGTTTTCAAGTTACCGAAGCTTTGGATATAAGGCAGGTTCTCCAGCGTGAGAGAGGCGCGTTCTGTTTTCAGAACCGTCTGATAATACATTCTGTAATCTGTGAAAAGAACAGGAATACGGTACTTCTTATCCTCACCGCTGAGAGTTTCGTTATATGCCACGGCCGCGTGAGACTGTAGGTTGACGAGATTGTTGGCCACGAACGCCACCGGCATTTTCGCGTCGTCCGTCTCGGTAGTGTTCTCCTCTGAACTTCCCTGCATGGCATCTTGTACGCTGTAGTAATACTCGCCGTCATCATCGACGGTCATGTCCTCCAGGCTCTGTTCCTTCTCATTGGTTACAGACGGCATGACTATCCACTTATTACCCATATCGTCAAATAGCGTTTCCCACATTGTCGGTTTTGTTCCGAAGTTGCGAACTTGGAACATGGCAGCGGGTATGATGTTCAGTTCCTGGAATGTGTCGCTGTCCATATCCCTTATGATTGGATTGAAGTAACCGCATTGTGTGCGGACATTCTCCGTCTCTTCGTTTTCCGGATTGCCGTCTTTTGGCAGATCTGCCCAGATATAATAATTATGACCGGTCTTGAAGATTGTAGTCTTCCTTTCCTTCTCGGTCATTGCCTCTGCTGCTTCAACGAGTTTATCAACAGATTCATACTCCTTTGTGCTGTAGTTCTTCTGCACCGACTGAGAGATATATTCCCGCCAGTCTCTGTTGGCGGAAGAGTCAAAGCTATACTCTATGTTGGATGTTGACAGGTTGTCGAGTCCGTCCTCGTCATATTCTGACGAGAACTCATCCTCACACTCGTAGGTAACTGCCTCGTTGCTCATCAACTCATTAGTCTCTATTATCGAGACGGTCTTCTTCACCTCGTCGAAGACGAAGGACACATTGAGAAACTTGCGTATCTCATCAATGAACTTATACACAGTCCAATGAGGAAGGGCGTTTTTCACCTTCCCACTTTTGCAGGCGGAGACGATGACAAGCCTGTTCCAAGGATCCTTGTCGATGTCGTTTCGAATGATGGAATATCCTTCGAATTCCATCACCTTCTTCAGGACATACATAACGTAGGGCATGACGGCGCAGTTAGACATCAATTTATAAGTTCCTTTCGGATATTTAACACCGTTTACTTTAATTTTATTGAACTTTATCACTGACACTCTGTTTGCCTGAATCTCGTTGGTTTCATCGTTAACTGGACTGAGCACGCACACACCTTTCTGCCCCACAAAGTTAGCCTTAGTGAGGTCGATGAAGATGGCCCACTGTTTGTTGTCCAAGGAAACCTCCGTTATGCCCACACTGTTATATTTGTCTGTATCGAGACCTGTGTCGAGAATAACAGACGGATAGTCTATCTCATCGATGTAATGGTTCTCGAATTTGGCATTGTACTTTATCCGTGACTTTCCGCCTACTATCTGCAGGCAGACCTTTGTGTTGTCTATCTTCGTCACGGTGCCCTTACCGCTGATGACGAGCCTGTTGTCCACGTAGAGCTTACAGTCCTCATAGTCCGACAGTTTCTTTTTTACGTCGAAACGGTCCACATTCTTGAAAATCTTTTTATTTTCAAGAATGGCCATGGGGAACTGTACCTCATAGGTATAGCTTCCCGAGTCTTTGACAAACTGGTTCTCATAGGTAACCTTTATTTTCTGTGAGGTGTCTGGATAGGCCACCTCACCGTTAATGACCACTCTTATCATTTGTTCTCCTGTAATCTTTTATATTCTTTTATTCTGTGCATCAGTCCGTCGTTGCCATCGAGATAGATGACGGCAGGGATACCGTTTTCGATGGTGCGGTTGAGTCTGTCGACAGACTGGTTCACGCCATCCATCGTTTCTGCTACGGCGGTGTTGTCGTTGCTCACGTTGACAACGGGAGCAACGACGGCAGAGCCGCCCTGTCCCAACTGACGTGTAACGTCGTTTGCGGTCAGGCTGCCCACTGTGTTCGTGCGCTGTGCCTGGTCTATGAGCTGGAGCACCGGCATAACGTTCGGGTTGGCCAGAGCCTGGTGGTTGGCCACAAACTCACCTTCGTGGACAACTCCTGCTGTTCTGCGGTAGTTTGTGCCGCCAGTGAAACCTCCAGAATAGTAGCCTGCCTCCTCTGCCGCATGCTGCTTCTTGATTGTGGCGATGTTCAGCAAGCCCGCCGCCATGGCGATGCCGGCTGCTATTGGTGCCAGCACAAGGTTCGATGGCCAGGGCGCGCCCTCGAAGGCAGATGTATAAGCCGACATGGCACCGAGAATCATCTGTGCCGTTGCCTTGGCCAGCTCTATTTTCATAGCCTTCTTGTTATACTTCGTCTTTATCTTGGCAATTTCCTTCTGCTCCTTCTCCTCCAGTTTCTTTTTCTTAGCCGAGTTGTTGCCGGCCGCATTGATCTGTTTCTCATATTTCTTCGTAACGACATTCTGCTCATATTGAGATTGTGCGTCATAATAGGAGGACATGCCGTCGAGAATCTGACTGATTGATTCATAAGCGGCCTGAGCCTTTGCTGTAATTCCACTCATCATGTTTCCGAAGGCTTCTGACTTCGCTTGCTGGAATTCTTCAAAATTCTCAGCATCCTCGCCATACATTTCTTTCAGATGGGCAACTGTAGACATATAATGGGTGATGTCTCCCAAGAGATAATTTCCTAAAGTTGGCTCCTTTTCTCCCGCGTCTGCATCTGCATAATTACTTGCAGTCTGATATGCAGTATGGGCATTCCTTTTTACTACCTCATTATGAGAGTTGCTCTTTGCTTCTTCTGATTTTTGGAGTTCATACTGAAGTTCGATTTGCCGTCTCATCTCCTGATACTCTTCCTCCTTTATCAGTTTCTTCTCCAGCAGATCATCAAGTCCTTTCAACTCTATCTGCTTCTGCTGTTCTATATCTGTTCTTCCCCATTGCTCCTTATATCTCCTTAATTTCTCTGCATAGTTTTGCTCCAGCGAAAGCTTATGCTCCCTCTGCATCTCTTCAAGCTGGTCCTGAGCGTCGAACCATTCCTCCGTACCTTTAGTGAGAATTTTCACCTTCTCCTTCTGTGCCGCATAATCTATCTCGAAAAGTCTTTCGTTAAGGGCTTCCTCGTTCTGATAGATTTTCGAAGCCGGGTCATTGTAGAACTGCAGGCGGGCTTCCGCCTGCTGCTTTGCCTTGTCTCTCTCCAGCTCCTTGATGGAACTCTTCTGTTCGTCGTCCTGCATGGCCTTCTGCTCCTCGGCAATTTGCTTTTCTATTTCTCCAGTGTCTTTGCCGTATTTCTGATAGACCTTCTTGATTTTTTCAAGACCGTCTAAGGTCGCCTGATGTCGGGCATCCATATAGTCGCCATAGAGCTTATTGCCGGTGGAGTATTCCGTAATGAGCTGAGCCTGCATTTCCGCAGTGTGGTCTTTCTCTGCCTTCACTTCTGCCTTGAATGCTTTCTCCCGCTCCTTTTCACGTTTCTTTCTGGCAGCCTCTGCAGCTTTGGCTTTCTTTGAAGAGTCCTTGCCGGACGGCGTGTAACCACCACCCGAATTTTTCGTGCCGCCTGCGTTGCTTGAAGGCGCCCCTCCGGCTCCATTGTCTGTGGGTATTCCTCCACTTGCCTTCACTTGTCTGTTCAACTCATCCGTCTGAGCCTTATTTACTTCAAGAATCTTGTTCTCCTGGTCAATTCTCTTCTGGTTCCAGTTGTACATTTCAATGTAATGTTCCAGTATCTTCATCTGGTCTGAAGACAGATAATCTCCAACTCTGTTGTTGTTTTCATCCAGTACGTAGTTGCCTTTACCCACCAGATAACCAATTTTGCCTTTTCGTGGGTCATATCCATACTCATTAATCATCTTATTAAGGAAATACTGTTGGTTTCTAACCCTGCCATTCTTCAGACTTTCATGGTTCAATGAGTTCTCCTGAATCGTTACCATTTTATTGAAAGCAGCCTGTGCCCTGGCTGCCTGTATCAGGTTAGAGACATATTGCTGAAGAACCAACACGTTCGAATTGATGAGTCTTCCTTCTTTAGTCAGTGCGCCATGGTATTCCGGTACCATCTGCTTGATCTGATACAGAGCCTTTCGCCTTTCCTCCATCTTGGCGTTGTTGTCCTCCAGGGTTTTCCGAAGCGTGTTCAGTCTCGTAATCTGTTCCGCTACGGTCTTGTTGGCTTCTTCGTTCACCTCCTTTGTATTCTTTTGAATCTGGTAGAACTTATTTGTAGCCAATGCAGCCTTCTCCGCTTCCTCACTCTCACCTTTCAGTTTTGATATGAGTTCATAGACGGCAACACCAACGGTGAGCAGCACCGTGGCCAGTGCCGTCCATGGATTAGTCATGCTTGCAATCTTCGCAGCACGCATGACCACGATATATTCCTTCACGCCCTTGGTGAGCAGCACCCAGATAGCGTGAACGGCAACGAGGGCAGAACGTGTTGTCAGCATTACGGCACGGTAAATCTTCTCAGCCTTCTCAGCCAATACCAAATATCTATAGTGTACTTTGAAAGCAATATTGTTCAGGTTCATCAGTGCCGTCACAATGGTAATTGTGGCGGCGAGTCTGATGAGGGTGCCGCGATACTTGGAGACGAAATCAACGAGCATCGACAATCCTCTGACCAGAAGGGATGTCGTCGTAATTCCGTATCGTGCCACGGGCAACAGTTTTTCTCCGAGTTCTATGCTCAATTCCATGAACTTCTTCTTTGCCTTATCCAACTCAGCCTGAGCATTGTTGTTTGCCGTGTTGAACTCATTGAGAACTGATGTACCTTGTGCGTATGCCTGTGTCGCCACCTGCTGTCTCGTCTTGATGTCATCAACCTTGTCGGCCATGGTTGACAAAACCTGCACACAACGTGTGCCGTCGAGTTGCATTTCGTTGAAGATGTTAGCGAGTTCTGAGAATCCTCCGCTCTTGCGGAGATTCTCCATGAGGGCAATGACGGCACCGTTGACATCTGTCTTCATCATCTGGGCAAACTCTTTGGTGCTCTTACCCGCCATCTTCGCAAACTTATCCGTATCGGTGGCCATTTTCGTGAGCAACTGCGAGAATGCCGTCGAAGCCATCTCATCCCTCTGCATGTTCTCGTCCATCACGGCACCGAATCCCATGATCTGAGCCTGAGTCAATCCCAACTGCTTACCCACGCCAGCCACGCGTGCTGTAAAGTCCACCAGGTAACCGGCGTTAGCCGAAGAATTCTGTGCCAGTTCGTTGAGTGCGGATCCTGTGGCAAGCATGGCTCCACGCAATCCCATCTTGTCATCCTCTCCGAATGCCATTGCCAGCTTGCCTATCTGGTCGACGGCCCCTTCACCAAGGTCATCGCCGAGGGCGACGTTGATTTTATCAGCAGCATCGACGAACTCCTCTATGTCTTTTTTCGACGTGATGCCCAGCCTACCTGCAGCACCGGCCAACTCATTAAGTTGCTCACGGGACGTGCGAGTGTCTATGCGCTTGAAGTCCTCGTTCATGGCCTTCACTTCCTCCTTGGTCTGACCAGTGTACTTCATTACGTTGGTCATCGCCTCGTCCATCTCAGCGAAATCGCCCACACATTTTCTGATTGTAAGTGTCAGTCCTGAGAATGTACCTATTATCTGCGTGATAGCTCCCCAGTTTTTGTTAAGCATGTTCATGAAGCGCTGCCATTTGCCTGTAACAGCCTCTTGCTCGTTACCTACTGCAGTAAGTTGCGTTTTCACGCGACGGAGTTGAGCTTCCAGTTGCCTGTATTCAGCCGTACCTCTTTTAGCTCCTCTTAGTCGTTCATTGAGTACTTGTACTGAAGCCTCCATCTCTCTAATGGATGTACGATTCAGATTGTCCAATGTCTGTTTGATAAGTTTGTTTTCGTCTTTTACCTTTTCAGCTGATTTCGTGCAGTTTTTCAGTTCCTCATTGTATCTGTCAATAGCTGTGTTGACCTCTTTCTGTGCACGGTTGATGTCGGCGATGCGGTTTTGCACCACTTTCAGGTTGGAGGCTGCCTTTTTGTAGGCATCCGTGTCGGGCTTGGCCTCCTGCATCTGTCTTTTCAGCGTTGCCTCTGCCTGAGATAGTTCCTTGAGGGATGACGTATTGAGATTCTTCAGTACCTGGTTGAGATTGCTTGTCTCGTCGGCCAGGCCCTTCATCTCGGCATAGTTTTGTTTAGTCGTCTCCTTAATTCCCGCTATAGCCGTGTTCACTTTCTGGAGCCTCTCCGTCAGATCCTTATAATATTGTGTATTCTGCGGTGTCTTTCTCATCTCCGCGTTGAGCATCTTCTGTGCCTGTTGCAGCTGAACGAGAGAAGATGAGTCCATGTTGTCGATGACATCGATGACATTGGTAGCCTGCTTCTCCAGCTGTCTCATAGCCCGCTCATTCTGGTTAATCTGCTTCTGCAGATTGTTCACCTGTTTCTTAGATCCTCCAGAGGATGTGAGCTTGTTCATCTCCTCCGTGAGTTTCTTCTGCTCCTGGGCAAGCTTTTTCAGCTTGTCTTCCGCATCGGCGGTATTGAGTTTGACGTTGGTTACAAAGTCTTGCCAGTTACTTGCCATATTCTACTTGTTTTTATGGCAAAGATAGCAGGCAATTGTGAATTTATAAAATACAAAAAATCCAAGGCTATCGCCTTGGATAGATTATCTTCCGGTGCATTCTCTTATGCGTTTGTCAAGATATGAACTCAACTGCTCTTCTGTCATGTGGCATTCCTTTGCAGCATAGTCCATGACTTCGACTATCAGCTTTTCTTTCAGTTTAGATTTTGCCAGTTTAGGTGTAGCCCTTCTGCCCTGGCAATAATCCATAGAAGTAATACCTTCTATGTAGCTGATTCTATTAGCCACCAAATCATCCAGTACCGAAATTCTCCTTTCTTTTTCTGTCATGGGTCTTGGCTTAGGACCCATGCTGCCTCCGCCTCTCGGTATCACGTAAACGACGATTACCGCGGCTATGAATGAGAAGAAAAGAATTACCATCATGACTTCATTATTTATATTGCAAATATAGCGTCTTTTTCTAATATTACCAAATAAATGTGTGACATTTTTATGAAAAGAGCAGCCACCCTCACGGGGAGCTGCTCCAGCATCTAAATCAAAACTAACCTAAAACCTCTTGATCATGAAACAAATCACTTTCCACAATAAAAAACCTACAACTAAAAAAACTATGCTAACTGTAATATATTCAATTGCCTTCTTGTACCATGGAATCTTTTCCTTTACCTCTGTCTTCTGCTTCACATATACCGTCTTAGCGATGGTGTCTCTCTTTGCCACATAAAAGGTGTCATGATAGATATTGTTAGTCACCATTGTGTGGAATAATTTCACCGTGTCGCCCATTCTGATGATGGAGTCTCTGACGGTGATGCGTTCTTTCTGCGCTGTCTTTACCAGCACAGTGTCATGTTGGATGACAGGCACCTCGACAGGAACCTCCTTAGTTATGGTTCGTGTCGTAGTGCAGCTGCAGATGGCCATCATCATTACTGCCATCATAAGGTAGGGAAATAAGATCTTTGTATGTCTCATTCTACTTGATATCTTGATATTCTTTCTTCGCGTCGAAGGATGGACATGCCTTCATCCATTCCCATGGTTCAATTTTCCCATCGTGGTTTTTGTCCGGGCTCATGTCCCGATGGCCACAGATAATGGCTGATGGGTATTTCCTTTTCAGTTCGATGAGCAGACGGCGAAGGGAGTCCTTCTGACCAGCCGTCCTTGTGTCCTTTGGTGTCTTGCCGTCCTTGGCCAGTCCACCTATATAGCAAACGCCGATGCTCACGCTGTTGTAGCCCTGGCAGTGAGCGCCCACCTGGCTTTCAGGCCTGCCGGCCTCTATCTTGCCGTCGAGGTCCACAACATAATGGTAGCCGATACTGTTGAATCCTCGATGACGGTGCCAGCGGTCGATGTCCTTCGCATGGAAGTCCCTGCCCTCTGCCGTAGCAGAGCAGTGGACGATGATGTACTTAATGTTTCTCATTATCTTCTTTTGTTAACTTTGCTACCGCTGCCATTCCAGCCGGTATTCCGACCAGATATGGGAAAATGTCCGTCCACCATTGCGGTGTGACGGCACCGGCGGCCATGAGTGCCGTCTGTATGGCGATGGCCACCGTAGAGATGCCTACGCTCACCTGGCATATTCGTCTGAAAATGAGAGGCGATTTTGCAGTCCATCGTGATTTAAGGCTATTGATTATCTTTCGTACCATTGTCTCTCTCCTCCTGTTGCCTTGTGCCTAACTCAGTGACCTTGATTTGAATGTCGGTTACCTTATCCTTCAGTTCCTTCATGTCATGCCCGTTGTCCATGAAGAGGTTGTGGTCATTCTGCACCTGCACCTCCAGTATCGAGATACGGCTGTTCAGCTGGATCCATGCCCCAATGAAGGTTACGATAACTGTGATAAACGTACCGATGAGCGTATTTCTTAATGTCTTGTCCATTTTCCCCTTTTTTTAAGCAAAGGTAAACTCTCGCGCGTACAAATAAAAATACGCTTCCATCGGGCTGATGAAAGCGTACCTTTGAAAGAAATCTGTTTTATGACAGCCAGCTTGTGCCAGTCGTCTTCGCATACTCGCACCACTCATTGTATGCTTTCCACTCCTCGGCATAGGTTTCCGAGTCGTTGGCATAATGACGTTGGATGGCAAACTCCTCCGTCTCTGAGTACTTGCTACGGATGATGGCATTGATAACATCATCCCTAGACGTGGGGTCCTTGCACTCCATGATTGTCGAACCATCACTTTCCGGCCCCTCATACTGGTAGCCGGTGTAAGGCTCCGGCTTGTTGTCACCATCGCCCTCCAGCTGATAGTTCTCTATCACCTTTTCGTTTAAGAATCCGATGATGTGATTGTCGTCGTACTTGTTAAACGACATCTTCTGTGGATATACGTACTTGGTCATATTTAAGTGAATTTAAAGAATGTCTGTCCTGTCTTTCCTTTTATCTGCTGAATGACGGTCGGTGACGGCAGGTCTTCCTTCGTGAAGTCATTCGTCGCCTGGTCTATGAGTATCTTGCTTCCCGTGAAGGTGTAGAACTCTGCGTCGATGAGCGTAGGGTTCCCTTGCTTATCCTTCTCCTTTTCGTATATGTAGGTCTCAGCCTCCTTCCCGTTATCAAGGATTTTTGTAACTGTTTTAATTATCTTCTTGAACCTTAGGGCAAGCACCTTGCCCGGAATTTCCTTCTCGATGTCCTGCATCCGGCCCTGTGCGTCTGGGATGGAAACTTTCACCTTTGTCGTCTCAATCTTAGAGTCTGTTATGACGTAATCTTCCAAGAGAATTTTCTTGTCCCAAAAAATCCCCCCCCCGAAATTTGCATCATTTAACATTTTGCAGACCGAGGAGAATTTCACTTTCTGTTTACTGTCCATGCCCTCGAAGGGCGGTTTCACCCGATGGTTTCTGATGATTTTGCCTAAGCTTTTTTCCATTCCTATAGATTTTATGAGATTAACTGTATCAGCATGTTTGGCATAGCCAAAACGGGATGCCTGTTTTATTCTTACCTGTTCCTCGTCCAGGCCATTTTTGAATAGTCTGTGGACATTCCTGCATAGAGCCTTTTTGTTACCCTTTCCAAGTTCTACATGGTCATGATAGAAAACATATCCAACCATTCTTATGCCCATCCATGTGGGCCGGATATTGCAATCGCCGTTGATGGTGGCATGGTAGTCTCTTGCCAGTATCATAACTGTAAGCGTTTTGACGATGTGCAGCACCGCCTTGTCCTCATGTAGGAAAAGCATGTTGTCTACGAACCTGTAATAATGTGGGAGACCCTGTTGCACAAACTTGCGGAACCTCTCAGCCATATAGGAAGGACCACGGCATAGAAGCCTGTAGTCCTCAGGGCTGCTTGCAGTCGCTATCTTTATGGTGATATATTCTCGTGTCCATAAGGTCATCTTCTCTGGATCTTTTCCAATGTCGAAGAATCGCATTGCAAGCCGGTCGAAATCGGCCAGATAGAGCTGCCCGAAGAATTGGGCTATCTTGATGCCCAGCGGAGCGCCCTGAAGATAACTGTCTATCACCTTGTAGAAGAACCTTAGCAATTTCCCGGGTTTTATGATCCGTGTCATCTTGTCTTTCAAGATGTCATGGTCCATCATTGGGAAATAATGATGCACGTCCATTGACAGGTTATAGAACATTTCAGACTGAGAATGCCTGTAGAGGTCGTTTCTTAGTAAACGGAGCATGCCATGGGTTCCCATTCGCGGTTTCAGCGAAGGGGAATGCCATGTTACCTTATCGTATAAATAACGTTCATAAGGGAAGATGGATGCAGACTCAATTACATGATCCTTTACAGGGACCTTGCCAAGTACCCTTATCTTCTTCTCCTTGATGACTTTCTTTGTATAGGGAGATGGAACCCACGACTCAGACTTAATCTGCTCAACAGTTTTTGCCAGATTCCCGTCCAGGTCTTTTTCATATGCCCTTATGCGCTTGCGCTTCTTTTTCTTCTCGCTGTATTTCTCGTAAGCATTCCGGCAATTACCCAGCGTTTCATTCTCCCCATGGTCTTTTAATCGTCTCATGGGATTTGGTTTGTAAAATGGATTATTACGGGGTCTTACGGGATCTTTGGATTCTGCTTTTTTTCCGATGAGTATGACGCTCGCCTCTTGGCTACGAGTCTCGTCATCACCTCTCGATATGTTTCTCCGTTCGGAGAGGCTCACTCCATTAGAAAAGTTGAGGAACGCGCCCCAGTTCCCATTGGCATTCGAGGGGCCATTGTTACCGTTAAGCGCGCACGAGCCGGCATTGCCGCCATTGTTCGCATTGCCCCCGCCGCTGGGAGCGCGAAGCCCGGACATAGGAGTTCTACCTACAAAAGGTAATATTACTTTTGCGCTGCAAAGATACTACATTTTTCCGTATTCAGTATGTCAAAGAGCGAATATTTCAAAAAAAAATCGATGCCGCCTACGGCGGCAGGGGCGCTGGCCGCTCCTGTCGTCGCGGCGGTGTGCTCTTGTCCGCTTTGCCCGCTGTGTCCCCTTAGGCCACCCAGTAAGGCTTTGCGTCCCAATCCTCGTTCGCCTCGCAGAGGAACGCGCCCCAGTACCCATCGGCAGTCGAGGGGCCATAGATACCGCTAAGCGCGCACGAGCCGGCAGCGCCGCCATAGGCCGCAGCGCCCCCGCCGCCGGGAGCGCGAAGCCCGGACGTTGATGCGTCATCAATGTATCCGTCACAATAAAATTGACGTTCCGAACCTCCATATTCCAGTGGTATGTAACTCAGCCTGTCTATGTTCATCTTGGTCGGCCATACCCACACACCACCATTTTGTCCGGTTGTAGCTATATTGCCTATCTGCTCCATCGTCGCTACAGAACCGGTAGGGATGGCATCCGTTCCCCAGATTCTCTGCTGGAACACATCTGCACTCTTGTCGCTCATCCGTCGGTAAAGCACGCCGTGCAGCATGTACCATATATAATGGTAGAAGTTCTTCAGCCCGAAGAAAACCGGAATGTTCTTTACCGTCAGCTTTGTCGTGTCTCCGTCTTTCACCTCTATGGAGAACACTCCCAGAGCGTCGCCCTTGTTGGCCAGCGCGTCAATGTCCACGGTTCCATATTGATTGCTGTATGAGCTGCTCACATTATCCACGCCCATGCCTAGTCCGCCTTGGTGCAGGCCATCGGCGGTCAGCGTGGCGTTGTACGACGCCTGTATGTTACGGTTATGGAAGAAGATCCGCATCAGCGCTCCCACGATGAAGTGCATGCGTTCCATGCTCGCGGCCCATCTCTCACCATTCTTCTCGGCGCAGGTCTGCAGTTTGTTCTCAGCTATGTTCGTCACTGGCTTGCCCAGCAGCGTGTTCCATGCCGCATCCTTCGTCGTGTCGTTATTTCCGCCTCTGAACTGTGTGGCCCTGTTGCAGTAGCTCACCAGGATATTGTTCGTGCGGTCCAGCGCTGCTGCACCAGCGCACGACATCGACGCTACCGGTATCTTGTAGTTCCAATGTCCCGGTATGGGCTGCAGCGACACCACCTCATACTCATAGGTGTTGTCCTTCCAGTTGGCGTAGTAGAAGGGAACGCCCCAGCCCCATTGGTAGTGTCCCATCGTGCCGTCGAGGGCAGCCGTGCCGCCCGTCTTCAGCTTGAAGTGGTTGTCCGAGGCCAGTTTCTGCCTCGTATGGTCGTTGCTCACCAGATAGCCTCCCAGTCCGAGTGCCTCGTTCAGATTGGCTATCATGTCATAGTCGCCGTAGGGCTCACCCTCCGGGTTAGACTCGCCTATCTTCCACCTTGCGCCGGCTATCGACTGTTTGCCTTTCACCTCCGCCAAGGGCACGAAGCCGGTCTTCTTCCCCTCGCTGTCGTAGCCCAGCAGTCTCACATTGCTGCTGACGGTTGCAAAATCTTCAATTTCTGCGATTGATTTTTTGTCCATATTTATTATTGTTTATTTACCATTGTCTCGGATTCTTCCACTGCATCCAGCAGCCGTGGTATTTCACGTTGTCGATGGTGCAGGTCAGATTAGGGAAGTAGATGAACGTCATCGCGTCCCCTTCCGATTGTATATCCTTGCTTACGCTCTCTATATCGTTGTCACATGAGAAATACTGAGTGCCGGTCTTGCTCACCCATTTACCGTCCTGCAGCTCCGACCAGTGGCTTGTTCCTGCTTTCAGCCTTACGGTGCCCTTGTCGTGTGAGCCCCGTTTGATGAAGAGGATGTGTCCCTCGTCATAGTCATACGTGTCCGGCATCGTGACGTACCTGTCCCTGTGCTTCTCGCTAGTACTTTTCACTACGCCTCCAGAGTATTCCTTGTAGTAATATAGCGTCGAGATCCACACTGCCTGCACGCCTCTTTTCAGTTGTCCTATCCATGTGCTCAGATCTGTCTTGCTCGTTGTTTCCTCCAGTCCTATCACCTGCGTCTTCAGGGCCAGTCCTCTTGTGCAGCCGCCCTCGATGTCCAGTGCGATATTCCCGCCGTAGTCACTTGGATGGGCGCCCTTGGCGCTCAGCAGTGCCGCTATATTGTAGCCCAGTCCCCAGTAGTCGCTCTCATCCTCATTCTCAAAACGCGCCACTGCCCTTGCTCCCGTCGCTGCGGGCAGCACGTTTCCGCCTATGCCCGCAAAACTCTTACGGCTGTCGTTGCGGAAGATGACGTAGGCATCGTTGTTGAAGCCCTCGTTCACCAGTCCGTTGCCGCTGATGTTGAATCCGGCTATCTTTCCCGCCACGGCCTTGATGGTTCCTTCTATCTCTGCGTTCGTGCAGTGGAACAGGCCGGAGAGGAAGTCGATGAAGAGGTTCGGCACGAATTTCGTCGAGTCTTTAGGGTTCTTCGCGTCGAAGGAGGCATAGGCAGTATCTTTGTTCGTCGAGTTGGCGTTCACCTCCGTTCCGTTCAGTTTGCCGTATTGTGAGAACATGAAGCTTCCCGAGAAGATGGCACTGGCCAGTTTGCCGAAGTCGGCCATCACAATCCTTGCATACACGATGTCCTCCTTGGTCAGAATATTCCACACCGTTGATGTCGAACTGGGCACGTCACCCTTCGATGTGCCATTGGCCTTCTGGTAGTAGAGCAGTCCGTCGTTATAAACGTAGGGCAGCATGGTCTTCGAGCGCACGTATTCAACCGAAGATTGCCAGACACCAGCGTAGTAGCAGAATGGCCCTGCTATGCCTTGCTCGCCTGTGTCTCCTTTGTCGCCCTTATCGCCTTTTTCTCCTTTGTCGCCCTTGTCGCCTGTGTCTCCTTTGTCGCCCTTGTCGCCTTTTATCTGGCCCACGTTTTTCCATTTTGTTTGCGTGGCCACCCACAGGTCTCCCGTTTCGGCCATGATGTAGCCGTCACCTACGTTCACGAGCAGTCCCGTTACTATGCCTTTGGCCACTTTGTCCGCGGTTACATTCTCATCAACAAGGTAGATACCATCAGCAAGCGAGCTCAGGTCTCCGGCAAAGTCGGCATGGTTTACGTAGTGGCCCAGAGCCGTGTCCTTAATGGTGGCGCTGCTCCCATCCTTGCCATCGTCGCCCTTGTCGCCGGTATCTCCCTTGTCACCTTTATCGCCTTTGTCTCCCTTATCCCCTTTGTCTCCCTTTTCGCCGTCATAGGTAAAGGGGATGTCGAGCACAGCCACGATGTTCGAGCCTGCCTCGTCATATAGATCGATGTGTACCATCGTCACCGAGACATTGTTCATGATGGCGCTGACATTTATCTGCACGGGAGCCTTATCTTCAAAGATCCCATTGCTCATATTCGTTATGAGCGTACAGACTACTCTGTTCCTGCACGTCTCCACCTTTCCGTTCGTCATCTTGTAGGCGCTGACATAGAAGCTCGTCACGTTCGGCTTCCCGTTAGCGTCCACATGTACCTGGGAGAACTCCGGTATCATGTAGTACGACACAGCGTCCGCGCCTTTCTTTCCGTCCTCTGGTGCCGCAATGAGGTCTTTGATGGTCGTCAGTTTCATTCCTTGCTTGCCACTATTCTCACGGAGATTCCTCCGTATTTCTTGATGTTGTCTCTCGTCAGGTCCTTCACCGTAAGGTCGGTGATTACCGTCTTGTCGCTCCTTTTCATCAACGTGTACGAGAATGTCCAGCCGTCGCTGGTCACGTCCTCGCCCGACGAGCGGTCATAGACTGCCGGGCTGAACGTCACCGTCTCGCCTTTCCTCACCGCGTCTCCGGCTATGTTGCACCCCGGATCGATATAGAAGGGGTCGTGGATGTCCGACACCTCAAAGCCCTTATAGTACGTCTTGCCGTTGTAGGTGGCCACAGAGCGGAACACGTCCACGCCGTTCACGTAGGTGTTGAACACTTTCAGCGTGTTCCCGCTCACCTCTATCATCCCCTCCACGCTTGCCGTGATGTCCTTCCATGCGTTGCCTTCCATGTGCTGCCAGGCGTATGTCACGCCGCTGGCCACCGACTGGCCCGCCAGTTGCAGGTTAGCCGTGTATTTAACATAGTCGACATCGTTGCTCAGCACGTTGTCGCCTGTGCCGTCCGGACCCTCCGTCGAGAGCAGGATGTCGTAAGTGTCGCCCACCGATGCCTGTATGGGGATGAGTTGCTGGCAGGTGAACTGCTGACCCTCATAAGTACTCTGATAGTAGATGTACTTGTCCGTGTGGTCATCCTTCGTGGCCAGGTTGCCGATGATCTTCAGGGCGGGGAACGTCTTGCCGTTCATCGTAACCGTCGTCTTCTGGAACAGGCTGGCGAACTTCGCCTTCACCGCTCCGTCCTGCAATATTCCGGCCTCTGAGGATATGTTGTTGTAGTACCACTGCTGGCCCTCTGTCTGTCCCACCACGATGCTGCCCAGCTTCGTCGAGTACGGCTGAGGGTAGAGCGTCGCCGGATGCTTTGTGAAGTCCGTCGCTATCACCTCTTCCTTCGTCGGGTTCCAGTACTGCTGCAGGCCGTAGCCCGCGTCTATGATGATGCCCATTCCCGGTGTCAGCGTGTCGCCGTCGTCGAAGGCATAGAGATTCTTGATTTGTGATAATTGCATCGTCTTATAGTTTACTGATTATTGTCTTGGCTTCTGTCGCGGTGATCTCTCGTCCGCCAGCTCTTATTGCTTCTTCTGAGCCTATCACGGCAATATCGCCGCTCGTTACCACGTAGCCTGTCGCCGCTCTTCCTTTTCTGAATTCTGTCACGTTGAGCCGTTCTGCCAGCTCCAGAGGTATGAGATAGTATTTCATGTTGTTCCTGTTTGTAGTCTTCCAATTCCCTGATGAACTGCATCAGCATCCTCATCAGTCGCGTTTTCTGTGCCATCATTCCACCTCCCTTGTCGATGTGGGGAACTGTGCCATCAGCACCGCCTCGCCGTCGGCCAGCAGCGTGCCGTCGTCCAGCGCAATGGGTTCCTTGCACGACAGTTCCCTGCAGAGGATTCCCGTCTGGTGGTCCGTGGCGTTGTAGTCTCGGGCCAGTATCACCTCCTCGCCATATCCCACCGACTGCCAGTCAGCCTTCGGCCCCTTGCGGTAGAACACCTCAATGTCGAAGTAACTTGCAGGGTCCTTGATGTCTCCCTGCCGGTTGGTAACCTTAGAGCCGATGATTACCTCCGTCGTGTCGTGGAAGAGATATTTGCCTGTCTCGAAATAGGAGTCCGGCTCATACTGGCCGTAGAAACGTCTGAGGAGGGTGGCCTTGTAATCTGTCTTTGTGCTGTCTCCGGCCATGGTGGCGTGAAGCTTCAGCAGCACCTTCTGGATATACTCCTGGTCCACCACTATCTGCTTCGTGTCTTTTCCTGCCACATACCATGCGTCGTCATCTGTGATGGCGCGGAAGTTCTTCGACGTCTCGTCATATACCAGCCACTGGTATTTCACGAGATCGTCTTTCAGTTCGTCGTTGCTGTTGTATGCCTGGCCGCTGATGGGAAACTCTCCGCGGTTCTTGAACGGCGAGAGGTTCACCTTCGATGGATAGTCTATCTCCAGGTGGAATTTCATCTCCGTCTCCTGCTCCGTGTTCATTGTCTTCTGCCAGGTGAAGTGGCTCACCTGCCCGCGGTACTTGTCAAGGTAGTCGGCAGCGAAACTCACCTTTACCATGGCTTCCGTGCCCACGTTGTGGTTGATGGTCACGGAATGGGTCTTGCCGTCCACCGTGTAGTCCGTTCCCTGAGAGAGGGTAGTGACGGTGCTGCTGCCTTGCCGTGTCTCCTCCAATGTCCATTTCACGTTGGTCATGTAGAGCGAGTATTCACCGTCGGCCAGCCTTCCCTCCGGGTCGTGGATGAAAAGGTTCGGCTTCAGCACCCATGGTGTTATCGTGCGGTCTGGCACGAATTCTTTTGATATGGTGTTGTACTTCTGGATATACGAGCCGCCCAGCTCCAGCATCGTGAAGACGAAGCTCAGCTGCTCGTGCACCACATATCCACCGTTTTTCTTTATCTTCATAGCCTTTTAATTTGCGATTGAATAACTTTGTTGTATCGGTTCCATATCCGGAATGGTCACCACGCAGGTGAATCCCACCTGCGACCCCGGTCTCCAGTCCCCAGGCAGGTCCTCCTCCGAACTGATGGAGAGCGTCAGTCCCGTGCTCCCCGTGGGGTGTTTGATGTTCCATGCCGTGTCGCCGTCGTTGTCTCCTGACGTGCGCAGCCAGGTGATGTGCTGCTTTCCTATCTCCTCCTCGGTCAGTTTCATCTCCGCGTTCCACACCGTGGCAGTCAGGTCAGTGCTCCACTTAGTGCCGGAGCGGAAGAAGTCCCCGGCCGAGGATTCGATGGTCATCGAGTTGTTGCCGCTGCCCAGCAGACAACTCCAGTCCGTATTGTTGAAGCGTGGCTCGCTGCCCTTGCATTCCTTCACGTTGCACTGCCACAGGCAGCCGCCGTGCCAGCACCGGTCCACAAAGTAGCCTTTCTCCACGCTGTCGTAGTCCTTGATATATTCTGTGTCCGCGTTCCACCGGCCCTTGTCGCGGGCCGTGTACATCGGCGCGCCCTTGTAGTCCACCTTGATGATGTCCTGTGTGATGATGCCCCGGAAATACACATATGGCTGATCCTTCGTTATCACCCCGCGGTCTATCAGGTTCTGAACGGCCGTTATCTCCGGAGGCAGGCCGATGAAGCCGGCATAGTTAGAGCCGTTCTCGCTGTCCTCCAATATGGGGCTGTGTACGCCTTGCAGGAACAACCATCTCCCGTCGTTCGATGAGACGAACCACACCGACTGCCTTGTCGTGTCCAGCGTGTTTCCCCAGCGAATCACGCGTGCTGCTGCCACGGGTGGATAGTTCTTTCCGCCCGGCACGTCCTCGTCGCTGTAAAGTGTGCATAAAGCCGTGTTGCTCTCCGTGTCCACCGAGTTCACGAGCAGCCAGAAGGTGTAATAGGTCCTTGCCCTGTCGAGGTTGTTCACCTTGCCCATGATGATGTCGTTGGCATGGAAGGTGGTTACCTCCTCGTCATATTCCTTGCGGAATGTCAGCCTGTACTGTCCCAGGTCCGTGTGTTCCACCTTCTCGATGATGCCCCGGTCCGTGAAATAGGTGTCTCCTTCCAGGATGTTCTGGTGGTTGAACACCAGTTCGTTGAAGATGGCCGATCCGTCCACGGTGATGCTCCCGCAGTGGATACTGCCGTCCGGGTTCAGCGTGATGGCCTTCGACTCTCCGATGACACATCCGGCCAGCAGCGTGAGCAGGTAGGCCGTCGAGTCATCCGAGTCCTTTCTGAGGAAGGGAGCATCACATAAATAATTCAGCAGCGCCAGAAAAGCATTGCCGATACGGTTGGCCGTATTCGCATATAGCTTCGTCTCGTCGCGGATGGCTTCAAGTCTCCGCCGTAGCTCTTCTGTTGCTGCTGTTGAAATCATATAATATACGTTGTTCCTTATTTATCGCAAATGTACCCATATCGGCAGTGGCGAGAAAATACGCCCTTCACGTCGTGAAGTGCCTTTCTGCCTTTCCCTGGAACACGTCGTTCAGCGCCTCTGCTATCAGGCCCTGATACTCCCGTCCGTAGAAGGCCGCTTCCACCTCGCCCAGCCGCATGATGGAGGCATAGTATTTCTTGTTGAACCAGTCCCGCTTCTGACGGTGCTTCTTGTTGGTCTTCCAGTCTTTCAGGAATTCCAGGTCGCCCCCGTAGCCGCGCTTGTAGCCCTTGCCCACGCCCAGTGCCACATATATGCCGTAGTAGGCGAAGCGGTGCTCCAGCACCGACGTCTTCCCAGCCCGCTGCATCCTTCCGCTTATCGAACCGTAGAGGCGGCCGGTGTCGTAGATCTTCAGCCTTAGCAGCCGTTCCCGCCAGTAGGTCTGCATCTCCCGGGTCCAGCCCTCCTCATATTTTATGATGTCCTCTTCCTTTACTGGAGGCTCTATGTTAGTCCCACTCATCTTTCCTGCTTACCAATTTTGTCGGCTCCTGCGAGTCCAGCATGAAGTAGAGCCCTGTCGCCCCGTTCAGCGAGTACCGGCCTAGCTCCTTGTAGAGCACCTGTTCCAGCTCCATGAACATCAGGTCCTGCCTTCCCTTCACCTGCTGCTCGCTGATGAGCCGGGCAAGGAACTGGCGGAAGATCTCCCTGCACAGTTCCATCTTCTCCTTCCTGTCATCGCCGTCGTTGTAGTGTGTCGCTGCCACGATCCATACCGTCACGGTGCTCACCGTGAACCATCCTGGCTTGCCGCAGAAGACGCGGTTGTCGCTCGTGTCGTCGATGATCACGAAGTTCTCCGTCTTTCGGTACTCCGCCATCACGCCTTCAAGGTTCTCCGGCCCCGAGGCTGTTACGGCCTTGAATCCATGCTCTTTGCAGAGCTTGTTGTGTTCCGTCATCCACTGCATTTCGGCAATGGCATCAAACTTACTTATTTCCATATTTCCTTTCAAATTCTGCTGCCTCCCGTGCCTTCGCGTCCAGTTCCGTCAGGCACCGCCAGCAGTCCAGTTCCTCTACCTTTTCCTCCTTCGTCACGTCTCCCTCCGTCAGCGCCCTTATCTGGGCATTCATCATCTCCATCAGTTGCGGTGTCGTCTCGCCCTCCGACGGCTTGAAGAAGTGTGGGAAGGCCTTGGCCATGGCCATCTTCGCCGATGTGTACCAGATGAACGTCCCCGTCCGCTCCGTCGGGGTCAGCACGAGCCGCTCCGGCGCGTTGTCCTCGTTGTCACGGTAGAGGATGCGCGCCAGCGCGTCTATCCTCGTCTCGTCCTTTGTCTGAAGGAATGTCTGGTAGATGGCCTCGCAGTTCAGGTAGTCCGCGAATGGCAGTCCGTGTAACAAAGCATCGACAGCATGATAGCCCTGGATGCTTTCCAACCTCACACCCATGCCATCATACGTGTCGATGTAGTCAAACTGATGCAGCAGACTCTGAATCTGCCACGTAGCAATGTTTATCTTTCTCCCTCTCTTGTCTCCCATCAGACGGCACCTCACGCCGCCGGCGATGCTCTTCTCCACCTCCAGACCCGTGAACCGCAGGAACATATAAGTCTTCACCACGGTCTTTTCGGGGAACGTGGACAACAGGAAGAAGACGTAGCGCAGTTGTTCCTGCGTAAGTTCCTTCCAGCTCTTCGGTGCATAGAGCGTCAGCCCCTCAGCCGTTGAATATGAACAATGGGGAGTCCTTAGTGTTCTCATAATCCTGGAAGTGACGTGCTTTGTACGTCAGAGAGTTTTTATAAGGAAGGAAATCGTCAATGTTTTCCTCCATGGTACGGAGTATGTGTCCGATGATACCTGTCGTGACAGGAAAGTGGCCGGACACGATATAGGTACCAATGAAGCGGCGCATATGCTCCACGACTGTATTCTGTGTCTCTGTCAGTTGTGAACAGCGCAGACGTGAGAGCAGGTCTTTCATCTCCTCGTCGCTGACAAGCCAGCGGAGCTTGTCATCAGCCTGGTTGATGAGCGGCTGCGCCTTCTGCCAGTCGGTCTCGCTGAGCTGGCTTCCATTGGAAGCATAGCGTACAAGGTGGTCGAAGGAGTAGAAGACGTTGTGGATTTGCGCCTCTGCCTGAGCCGTATCACCCCATCCATCCACCTTGATGAGCAGATTCACCAAATGGGAGAAACTCTTTAGCCACTGGCGTGATACCATGTCGCGCAGTGCTTCGACACGTTGTCTGCTGGCAGGTGCCGTGTCCTGCGTGTTCACCACGCCGAAGCCGGTGGCGGTGAGTACCAGGTCGAGATGGGCCACAGAGTCAAGAAAGGCCTCGCGGCAAATCGCCCATTGCGCTGCCTTCAGCAGGTCGTTATGTTTGCCGTCCTCGATGGCCTCCATGCCCACGTCGCCGAGTACGTTGTCGATGACGAGTTCGGCAATGAGCTCGATATTGGGAGTGAGTGTCTCGAAGATATCGTTGTTCTTAGTCGTGGCCACGACGACGCTCTCCTCAAGCGTCTGTCTGGTTATCTTCATTCTCTCTGTCGCTGTCATCGTTACCTCCGTTCTTGTCTGTTGTCACTTCTTTTTTCTCTTTGTTCTCGTCGAGCGTGGTCAGCACAATCATCGGCACGTCCACGCCGATGGTCTTCTGCCATCCGTTGTACCACAGCACCACCTTGAAGGGCTGCAGCAGCACGTCGTGGAAGGCCGTCTCGTTGGCCTGCTTCAGCAGGAACAGTTCCCGCTTGTCCGAGCCGGAGTTGTTCATTGCAGACTTGCCCGGCGTGGCACCCACGAGATTAGGATGGATATTGTCACCGTAGCAGAGGCTGTTCGATGCCTCCTGCACGTCGTCGCTCCAGTCGCCGCCCTCCTTCTTGCCGGCCGTGATGTCGTTGATGCGCACCATGCGCACCTCCTTGCCTGAGGCAGGCTCCACGTAGTAGCCCGTTATCCACGTCTTGCCGATGTTCTCGCTGCCGCTGATGAACGCCTCGATATTCTGCTTCTCCTTCTTGATGCGCTGTCTCCGGGCTTCTGGGTCCGTGATACCCTCGTTGTCGCAGAGGTTGTCCCAGTAGTCCTTGTACACCTCCACCTGGAAGCGTGGAGGGGCAGAGTTGCGGATTTTCGACCGCTTGCCCTTGCCGATGAGCATATAGATGTCATACCATGCATCGCGAAGGATGGCCGTGTAGTAGGGTACAGGATAATACTGGTAGCCGGGAGTGGGGAACCGTGTCACGATGGCGAATTTTCTCGTTTTTGTCGCACGGCCGAACTTGTCCGATGCCATCGGCCGCCGTTTCTCCCCTGTCTTTGGGTCGGGCATCAGTCCCATCCTCACCTGAAGGTCGCCCCAAGGGTCGGTCTCATCGAGCAGGTCCAGCACCTCCACGGTCTCGGGGTTGAGCGCCTGGTCCTCGAAGTTTCCGTAGAAAACATGATGTATCTTACCCTTTTCATCGGCTTTCTCAAAGCGGCAGTAGCAACTCTCCTTGTGGCGCAGCTGCACGATGCTCAGGCCGTCGGCGCTGAGGATGATGCAAGTCACCGTGAAGAAGAAGTATTTCATGTCGGTGCACTGCTCGATGAAGAATTTGTTCAGCTGGTTGCGGAACTCGAACTCCTGCACCTGCTCGTCCTCAGTCTCCAGCTTCGTCTTCTTGTCATAGAAGCGGATGCCCTGGCCGTAGCAGGTCAGCACGTTGTAGAACTTGTTTTGTGCCATCACCATGTTCTCGCCAACCTTCTTGATAATCTCGTAGGGCAGTTGGTCGTCGGCCCCGAAAGGCACATACAGGTATGTCTTTCCACCGATGTTGATGGGCTTGTAGTCGATATTTGTTGAGTCGCCGTCGAAGATTACGTTGGAGTCCTCCGGGTAGAGCGAGTTGGCGCTGCTGGCCCTGTCGGTCCCGCCGAATCCGCTGATGGAGTATATTTCCGTCTTGCCCCGTGTCTCCACATATTCCAACTGTGGCTTTTGTTCCTTGTTTTCCATATCACAGATATATTTCGTGCCCCATATAGTCGAAGATGGTGATGTCCCTCACCATCCTCACCTGTCCGTTCACAGGGTTTTTCAGCCTGTGCGTGCCGCCTCGCCAGTGCGATCCGATGACCAGCCAGCCCTGATAGTCGATGATGTCGCCCGATTTCAGTTCCCAGCAGCGCAGGTTGACCAGCTGCGCCCGGATCTTGGCGATGTCGAGCTGCTTCTTCATCTCCGTCAGGTGGATGGGCTTCTTGTAGTCTTTCGTCATAG
>Ga0256406_1002664_pt1 | contig 24403 bp, 16 predicted proteins | sample RumenRJG_03DNA_FD_185986 | JGI IMG/M metagenome (GOLD analysis project Ga0256406, IMG submission 185986) | Bovine rumen microbial communities from Lethbridge, Alberta, Canada - RJG_03 | ecosystem: Host-associated > Mammals > Digestive system > Stomach > Rumen | place: Canada: Alberta | collected...
CCCACTCCCAACAGGCAGAGGCGATAGCCTGACGGTGAGGATGAGATTTTCCTTCAAATTATTCCCGGAACTTTTCACCTTTGCCGATTTTCCTCCAAATCATCCACGGACTTTTTCACCTGTCCCCGAATTTGAGAAATTTTTTTGTGTAGGGAGGTTTGGCTAGTGAAGGTCTCGGAGGTTTTGTTACAGCCTCCCTTTGTAGGGAGGGGCTGGGGGTGGGTCTTATTTTTATTCGGGAAGCGGAGCGTTAAATAACATAAGGGTAGTATGAGGTTCGCATCCTGCATGATACCCATCGCTACAAGGCAGGACACAGCACGCTTGCCTCTTGATGTATAGATAAAATCGATAATTCATATCGAAAGTACCCCCAAATCTTCATTTGAAGGACGGAGAATGATTTGTAATTTTGCAGTGTCAAAAGAACTAAGAATTACAACATAAATAATCACAGATATGGAAAATCAAATGTTTTGTTTCCAGTGTCAGGAAACAGCTTTCGGAACAGGGTGTGTCCTTCGTGGCGTTTGCGGTAAGCAGCCCGCTACAGCTCATCTGATGGATGCGCTCCTATATGCCCTCAAAGGTGTGGGTACAGTGGCTACAGCTTTAAGAGAGAACAACGTGGCTCTGCCCGAGAACGCCGCCGCCGTCATCGTGGACGGACTCTTCTCTACCATCACCAACGCAAACTTCGACAACGACAGCATCTCCAGCAAGATTACTGCTGCCTTGACGCTGAAGAAGGAACTTGTAGCACTGGCCCAGCAGAATAATGTCGCCCTTCCTCAGACAGACGTGGTGAGCTTCGACGTGGCTCCTGCTGACTATGAGACTGCGGGCAAGAAAGTCGGCGTACTGAAGGAGGAGAACGTTGACCTGCGCTCGCTGAAAGAACTGACAATGTACGGTCTGAAGGGTATGGCAGCCTACTATGAGCATGCCAGCCGACTGGGACATACCGATGACGACATCATCGCCTTCATGGAGCGTGCCCTGGCCACGATTGCCCGTACCGACGCTACCGATAAGGAACTGCTGAACTTGGTGATGGAGACCGGTCAGTACGGCGTCAAGGTGATGGCTCTGCTCGACAAGGCCAATACCGACAGCTACGGACGTCCCGAGGTGACCCGCGTCAACATCGGCGTAGGCACTCGTCCCGGTATCCTTATCAGTGGCCACGACCTCAGAGATATCGAGCAGCTGCTGGAGCAGACACAGGGAACGGGCATCGACGTCTACACCCACGGCGAGATGCTGCCGGCCCACTACTATCCTGAGTTGAAGAAGTATTCCAACCTAGTCGGCAACTACGGCAACGCATGGTGGAAGCAGAAGGAGGAGTTCGCCCACTTCAACGGTCCCATCGTCTTCACGACCAACTGCATCGTTCCGCCCTCTCCCAAAGCCAACTACAAGGACCGCGTGTTCACCGCCAACTCTACCGGTTATCCCGGTTGGAAGCATATCCCGACAGACGAGAACGGCCACAAGGACTTCTCCGAGGTGATAGAGATGGCCCGCCACTGCGAGGCTCCCGAGGCACTGGAGCAGGGCGAGATCATCGGCGGCTTCGCCCACGACCAGGTATTTGCCGTGGCCGACAAAGTGGTGGACGCCGTGAAGAGTGGTGCCATCCGCAAGTTTGTCGTGATGAGTGGCTGCGACGGCCGCATGAAGAGCCGCAACTACTATGCCGACTTTGCCAAGGCTCTGCCGAAGGATGTGGTCATCCTCACCTCAGGTTGCGCTAAATATAAGTACAACAAGCTGAACCTCGGCGACATCAACGGCATTCCCCGTGTGCTCGATGCCGGTCAGTGCAACGACAGTTACTCTTGGGTTGTCGTGGCCTTGAAACTGAAAGAGATCTTCGGTGTTGAGAGTGTCAACGACCTGCCCATCGTCTTCAACATCGCGTGGTATGAGCAGAAGGCTGTCATCGTGCTGCTGGCCCTGCTGAGTCTCGGAGTGAAGAACATCCACATCGGTCCCACACTGCCCGCCTTCGTCTCACCCGACGTATTGAAAGTGCTGCAGGACAGCTTCGGACTGGGCAGCATCACAACTGTTGACGAAGACATCCAGAAGATGATTGGTTAATCCATTGAATATGATTGATCGATTCCTTATTTACGGTGATTGGTTAACTCTATAATATGAATAAGTGATTGAGGCTCCCCCTTGTGGGGAGCTTTTTTTGTTTTAAAGGCTCACCCCTAGTCCCTTTCTCCGAAGGGAGGGGCTGGGCCTTTTATTCGGTTATTATTCTTTTTCCGCGAAGCGGGCGTTATTCTAATTCATAATTCACAATTCATAATTCATAATTTGGCTGTGCGGAGTTATTCGTTATTATTCGATATTCCTCGAAGCGGGCGTTAAATAACAAATGATGTTGTAGGAGGGCCGTCATTCCTGACGGCCAAGCAAGAAAATCGATTGCAGATAGTCCGTCATTCCTGCCGGCCAAGCAAGATGCCATATTGCACTCTTCGTGGTTCGTTCGGAAATCTTGGTCGTCAGGAATGACGACCCTCCTATGCTGGCCCATACTTAACGTAGTGGATTATTGGCTTTATTAGATGCAGCCTTCGGCCGATAACCGACGACGATTAAGGATTAGCCTGCCATGATTTTCCGCTGCCAAAGAAAAAATCAATTGTCCCGGCAGTTATTTCCCAAAAAACAACTAACTTTGTAGTTCGAAGTTTCTAAAAATGAGCAGCGATTTCTACACATCCTACGACGACGAGCCTCTGTTTCCCGATGCCGACGACTTTGAGGGCAATGCGGGAGGTGGAAGCTGGGATTACGTGCCGCCCGAAGATGCTCCCGCTCCCGCACGCACTGCGGCCGGCGGTGGCTCTTCGGCCCGCAGTCTTCCCTCAGGCGTACCGGAGCGGATCTTGCAGCTCTACGACATGATGCTCCACGACACCTGGACCATCACCCGCAACCGCGCCTTCTATTATCAAGCTAAGATGATGGCCGACTACGACGACGATGCCGACATCGTGCCCTTCCGATGCTACTTCCCCACGTATAGGGATATGTCGGTGCCCCAGTTGCGAAGCTATTTCACCGTGCGCCACCTGCTCCGTCAGGGCAAGACGCCCGCAGTGCCCTTGTCCTATCTCTTCGTCTACATCTACGAGCTGCTGATGCAGATTGGCTGCAAGGATGCCGAGGAGGCCCTGCAACTGTTGGGAGAAATCTATCAGAACTACAGAGCCACCGAGCCCGCCATCGAGCGCTACCTGTCGCAGTGGATGCGCGACTTTGTGGTCTACAACAATCTCACGGACCATATCGCCCAGTTCTTTGCCACCGAACAGTCTACAGACGCCAAGGCCGTGGTGCTGACCAACCGCGACAAGGTGACGGATCAGTTGCTGTTTCAGACCGTTACCTCGCTGTCCAATTATTCCATCACCAGTGGTGCCCTCTATAAGAAGCATCCCAAGGCAGTCGAGGCTGTGGTGCCGAGAGTGATTCGCGCTGTGGCTCCCCTGTACGAGGCCCGCATGCACCATCGCTTTGAGACGCTCTGCATGGGTCTGAAGAAGAAGGTTTCCCATCCGATGTTTGCCTCAGCCGTCTTCTACGACCCTGAGCCCGTGCGACAGCAGGAGGTGGTCATCAGTCTTCGCCGCAAGTATGTCTGCCTGAACGGACTCTGGTCGACGAGCAACTTCGTCCAGCTCCTGGCCCAGCGTGGCGGACCCATCGGCAACATCCTCCATGAGACCGACCGCCGTCTGCGCCTGGCGCTCAAAGTGGGACAGAAAATTTCGCGCAAGCCCATCGAGTCTGATGTGGAGGCCGTCATTCAGCAGACCATCAACACGTGGCAGAACGAAGAGGCCGAGGCCCGGAAACCGAAGGTGGCAGTGGACTTCTCAAAACTCGACCGCATACGCAACGACGCCGAGGCGGTGCGCGATGCCTTGCTCACCGACGAAGAAAAGATGGACGCGACGCCGCAACCAACTTCCCCCGAACCGCAGCAGGAAACTTCCCGAACGCAACCGGCCGCTGAGCCCCAGTCTGCTGAGCCTGAGCCGCAAGAAGACGCGGTGTTCTCTGCCGATGAAATGGAATTTCTCAATCTGCTGCTCCAGGGCGGCAATTGGCAGGAGTTTCTGCGCACCCGTCACATTCCTTTGGGCGTGATGGTGGACGGCATCAACACGAAGGCCATGGACTGGATGGGCGACTTGCTGATAGAGGACAACGGCGACGGACCGGCCGTGATAGAAGATTATAAAGAAGACATAGAAAACGAAATCAGAAAATGAACAAGATACCAAGACGCATTGCTCAGACGATTGTCAATTCGCTGAAAGGCGGTGTTGTGCCGCGCATCGGACTGCCCTATATTGCCGTGGGGCGCCGCAAGGAGATTGAGGCCCTGCTCCACGACGTGGATATAGTAGGCGAGGGAGGAGCCTCGTTCCGCTTCATTGTGGGTCGCTATGGCAGCGGAAAGTCCTTCCTGCTGCAGACCATCCGCAACCATGTGATGGACCGCAACTTCGTGGTGGCTGATGCCGACCTCTCACCCGAGCGCCGCCTGCAGGGCAACCAGGGTCAGGGACTCGCCACCTATCGTGAGCTGCTGCGCAACCTCAGCGTGAAGCCGAAGCCCGAGGGCGGTGCGCTGACGCTTGTGCTCGACCGCTGGATCAGCAACGTGCAGACCGACACCGCCGCCAAGACGGGACTCGACATGGACAGCGCTGAGTTTGGCTCAGCTGTGGAACAGCAGATCATGGCCGTCATCCACTCCATGCAGGATTTGGTCCACGGCTTCGACTTCGCTCGTCTGCTTACCTTATATTATAGGGCCTTCACGGAGGGCGACGACGAGCTCAAGGGCAAGGTGCTGAAATGGTTTCGCGGCGAATATGCCACGAAGCGAGAGGCCCGTGAGGAATTGGGCGTCACGGTGATCATCTCCGACGACGACTGGTACGACTATCTCAAGCTGCTGGCCTTCTTCTTCCGTCAGGCGGGCTATCAGGGACTGATGGTGTTCCTGGATGAACTCGTCAACATCTACAAGATTCCCAACAGCATCTCACGGCAGTACAACTACGAGAAAATGCTCACGATGTACAACGACGCCCTGCAGGGCAAGGCACAATACATCGGTATGGTGATGAGCGGTACGCCGCAGTGCGTGGAAGACCACCATCGCGGCATCTACAGCTATGAGGCCCTTCGCTCGCGCCTGCAGGAAGGCAAGTTCTCCTCCCAGGGCGCCCAGGACCTGATGGGACCCGTGCTGCGACTGCAACCTCTCACGCCGGAGGAGATGCTCGTTCTCACCGAGAAGCTTGCCGACATCCATGCCGGTCTCTATGGCTACGGTCGCACAATCACCGACAACGACCTGGCCGAGTTTATCAAGATAGAGTACGGCCGTATCGGCGCCGACGACCACATCACGCCGCGTGAGGTGATACGCGACTTCATCGAACTGCTCGATATTCTCTTTCAGAATCCCCAGACCGACATCCGCCAGCTCCTCCAGTCGGACGCCTTCAGCTACGCCAAGCCCGAGCTCGGTCAGCAAGCTGACAAGAATGTTGACAGTCAGTTTGCGGAATTCACGATTTAATAATCGCTTCTATAGCATCTATAGAGACTATAGCCCCTATAGCAACCATAGCCCCTATAGTAACTATAATCATAGCATCTCACAAGAATGAACGTTTTCTCTCGATATTCTCCTCTCATCCAACAGTACATCTATCAGAATGGATGGACATCGCTGCGGGGCATACAGGCCGCAGCGGGAGATGCGCTGTTCAATACCGATGCCAACTTGCTGCTCTCTGCTTCAACAGCATCGGGCAAGACGGAAGCTGCCTTCTTCCCCATCATCACCCTCATGCAGGAAGAACCGCCAACGTCGGTGGGCTGTCTGTACATCGCGCCCCTTAAGGCGCTCATCAACGACCAGTTCACTCGGCTCAATGACATCTGCGAGGAGAGTGGCGTTGCGGTGTGGCACTGGCATGGCGACGTGTCGCAGTCGCAAAAGAAGAAACTGCTGAAGCATCCCTCCGGCATCCTGCAGATCACGCCCGAGAGTCTTGAGGCCATGCTCCTCCACCGCCATGCTGAGATACCGCATCTCTTTGGCGACCTGCGGTTCATTGTCATCGACGAGATTCATTCTTTCCTCCGTGGCGACCGCGGCGGTCAGACGCTCTGCCTCATCGAGCGCCTCTGCCGTATAGCCAACGTCAATCCCCGCCGCATCGGACTATCTGCCACTATCGGCGAACCCGACCTCGTGGCCCGCTATCTCTCGGCCGGAACCGGTCGCGGCACCATCATCCCCCACGTGAAGTCGGCAGGGGCCAAGTGGCGGCTGTCGATGGAACATTTCTTTACCATCCAGCCCGACCATTACCATAAGGGTGGCGATCCCGACGGCGATGATGGTCAGGCAGCTCGCGCCAACACCTCCAATGCTGACCCGCTGGCGCTTGCCGACCCGGCACTGCGCTATATCTTCGACAACACCCGTGGCCACAAGTGCTTGGTGTTTTCCAACTCGCGTGAGGAGTGCGAGGCCGTCACTTCTACGCTCCGCCAATATTGTGAGGCCACCCACGAGCCCGACCGCTTCCTCATCCATCACGGCAATCTCTCCACGTCCTACCGTGAGAGTGCCGAACAGATTGTGAAAGAGGAAGGTAGTCTCGTCACCGTCTGCACCACTTCTACCCTCGAACTCGGCATCGATATCGGTCGTCTGGAGTGTGCCTTCCAGATTGATGCTCCCTTCACGGTCTCCTCTTTCCTGCAGCGCATGGGGCGCACGGGCCGTCGTGGCGAACCCTCCGAGATGTGGTTCGTCATCCGTGAGGACCCTGCCGAACCGCGTGCGCTCTTGCCCGAGACCATTCCCTGGAAACTCCTGCAGGCCATATCGCTCGTGCAACTCTATCTGGAGGAGAAGTGGGTGGAGCCACCGCGCTCAGGACGGTTGCCCTACAGTCTGCTCTATCATCAGACCATGGCCACGCTGGCCTCGCAAGGCGAGATGACGCCGGCCGAACTGGCCTCGCGCGTGCTCACGCTGAGCTACTTCCGCAACATCTCGCAGGACGACTTCCGCATTCTGCTGCGCCATCTGCTCAAGATTGACCACATCGAGCAGACGGAGCGAGGTGGACTCATCGTGGGCATTGCGGGAGAGCGGGAAGTGAACAACTTCAAATTCTACGCTGTGTTCCAGGAGAATGAGGAGTATAGCGTGCGGTGCGAGTCGCAAGAGTTGGGCACCATCGTCAAACCGCCACCCGTGAACGACAAGATTGCCATCGCCGGCCACGTGTGGGTGGTGGAGGAAGTGGATGTCAAGCGGCATGTTGTCTATTGTCATCCGGTGAAGGGCATCGTGCCGGCTTACTTCGGCGATGAGCCCGGCGACATCCATACTCATATCCTTGAGCGGATGCGCCGTCTTCTGCTCGAAGGCTTTGGTGCAGATGATGCGACAGCGCAGAAGCGGCTCAGTGATACGGCGACGGGCACTATGCCGGCACCCTCCGACAGTCTTCCGGACAACGAATATCCTTATCTCCTTCCTCATGCCCGACTGCGGCTGCGGCAGGCGCAGGACGCCGCCTTGCACTCCGGATTGGGCGCAAAGTGGCTGTTGCCTTTGGGCGGAAACATGTATGCGCTCTTCCCGTGGCTTGGCAGCTATGCCTTCCTAGCCTTGGAGCGCTTCATGCGCATCAAGGTGGGACCGCGTGTGGGTCTGAAAGGCTTCGACTCCAACCGTCCCTACTGGATGCAGTTCACGACTCAGGTGAGTCCGTTGCAGTTGGCACAGGTGATGAGCGAGGAGATTGAGAAGCCCATCGACCCTCTCACGTTGCTCTATCCCAACGAGAGGCCCATCTTCGACAAGTACGACGACCGCCTGCCTGTGGAGTTGACCCGCAAAGGCTTCGCCTATGGTGTGCTCGACATCGAGGGCATGCGCCAGCGGGTGAAGCAAATGACCGCGCTAATTCATAATTCATAATTCATAATTTTGGCTGGCGCGGCGCAGTGTAGTTACTTTGCCTCACCGGATAATTCCGAGGCACAACTATGAATTACCTTTTCTTCCTGCCCATTTCCGACGGGAGATCTAAAATACAGGAGGGCCGTCATACTTGACAGCCCTCCTACAAATATTATCTGATATTTAACGCTCATTTCGCGGATAGATTATTTTTCTCCAACTTTCATCCAAATTTGTTTATTATCATTGCAACAAGACGAGCACTCTGTTTTTAGTAATAATATTCATCCCGAAAAATTCAGAGAAAAATAGTAATTTTGCAAATATGAATCATAACAGCAATTTTTCTAGTAAGGAATGCGGCAGAGGGATGTCCACCGCCATGGTATTTATCTTGATGTTCAGCGTGGTGAGTCTGTTTTCCGACATGACCCACGAGAGCGCCAGCAGCATCCGAGGTGCCTTCCTGGCTCTACTGGGTGCCTCGGCCACCGTAATCGGTTTTGTGTCGGGACTGGGCGAACTTGTGGGCTACGGCATGCGCTACGTCTTCGGCCGCCTCACCGACCGCACCCACCGCTATTGGCCCATGATTGTCGTGGGCTACGTGCTCGACATCATCGCTGTGCCGGCCCTGGCCCTGGTGGGCGAACATGGATGGGTGGCCGCCTGCGCCCTGCTCATCGTGCAGCGCATGGGCAAGGCCATCAAGAAACCTGCCAAAGACACCGTGCTCTCGTTTGCCGCCTCACAGGAGGGAGCGGGCAAGAGTTTCGCTATCCAGGAGATGCTCGACCAGATTGGCGCTTTCCTGGGACCGCTGCTGCTCTACGTCATCATGCTGTTCAAGACCGACGGCAGCGACTATAACCGCTACACCTTCTGCTTCGCCATGCTTGCCATCCCAGGCGCCTTGACTCTTGTGCTTCTCTGGCTGACGCGCCGCCGCTTCCCCAATCCCGAAAAGTTTGAACCCACACCGACGGTTATGGTACCCTTCAAGATGAAGGGGCGCTTCGTGCTCTACATTGCCGGCATCAGTCTTTGCGCCTTCGGCTTCATCGACTATTCGTTGGTGCTGATGCACGTCAGCCGGCTTCATCTCTTCTCCGTCTCCACGCTGCCCCTGCTCTATGCGGGCGCCATGTTGATAGATGCCTTCTCGGCTCTCTTCTTTGGTTATTTGTTCGACCGCTGGAAGTCACTCGCCCTTGTTGCTTCAACGTTGCTCTCGTGCACGTACGCCCTTTTCATCTTCGGCATCTCCACGCAGTGGGCTATCGTGGTGGGCGTAGCTTTGTGGGGCATCGGCATGGGAGCGCAGGAGTCTATCCTGAAGGCCGCCGTCACCACACTCGTGCCCAAGCAGAGCAGGGCCACGGGCTATGGCGTCTTCGAGTGTTCGTTTGGCATCTTCTGGTTCCTTGGCAGTTGGTTGCTCGGCGCGCTCTACGACTATAGTCTGACGGCAATGATCGTGGTATCCATCGTGGCCCAGTTGGCAGCCATCCCGCTCTACGTGCTCTCGCATAAGAGACGCTAGAACAAAGACCCACCCCCAGCTAGACCCACCCCCAGCCCCTCCCTACAGAGGGAGGGGAGAAAATCTGCTGAGAATAATAATGAATAATGCGGACGGCTCTAAAAGTCAGTCCGCATTATTCGTTATTATTCTATTTCCGCGAAGCGAGCGTTGAATAACGAGTGATGCTTGTAGGACGTTCGTAGGAGGGCCGTCATTCCTGACGGCCAAGAAAGAAACTCGATTATAGTGGCTCGTCCGGAAATCTTGGTCGGCAGGAATGCCGACCCTCCTATACGCTTCATACCTTGTTTCGTCTCATCGGAGAAAAAAGAGGCCGCACCTTTCTGGGGTGCGGCCTTCATTGCTTTTTTATTGTCGGACTTTTCGGACCTTTCTGACCGGTCGGACTTTTCTGATTAGTCGGACCGGTCGGATTAGTCGGACCAGTCTGACCAGTCAGATTAGTCGGACCAGTCTGACCAGTCAGATTAGTCGGATCAGTCCGATTAGTCAGACCAGTCTGATCAGTCGGTGCTCTCAATCAGTAGCCTCATTGACCAGATAGGCGATGCCCATATAGGGCACGCCCGAATGGGTCTGCAGGCCAATCTCGCAGGTGCGACTGTTGCTGTAGCCGCGCTCCACATGGTGGCTGCTGATTTGCTTGCGCAGTTTGCGCAGGGCATATTTGTTCATTTCGGGATGCAGGAAACCACGGTCGCCGGCAAAGCCACAGCAGCCCACGCCATCAGGAACGAGCACCTCGTCGGCACAGAGCTGTGCCAGTTCGACGAGCTCTTGGCCCAGTCCCATCTCGCGCATCGAGCACGTGATATGTACGGCCACCGAACGGTGAAGCTGATGGAAGTGGAGACGCGGTTTCAAAAGGGTAAGGATAAACTCCACCGGCTCGTAGAGGTGCAGGCGCGGCATGAGCTTGCGCATGCGGTGGAGACAGGGACTCTGGTCGCAGACGATGGGATAGCGGCCTTCCTCACTGGCTTCCCACAGAGCCTGCTCGAGCTCGGCCGTCTTGCGGTCGGCAATGTCCATCATTCCTTTGCTCTCCCAGATCTGTCCGCAGCACAGGTTCTTCATGTTCTTGGGGAAGATGACCTCATAGCCACCCTTGCGGAAGAGCTTGCACATCTCGTCGACGAGGCTGTCCTTCACGGGCGCTCCCTTGGCCAGACCCATGGTCTGGTTCAGACAGCTGGGGAAATAAACCACCTTGTCGGCCTTGTTGTCCGCTGAAGTTCCTTGCCATCTCTTCGGATTCGGGAGATAAGGTTTGGGCATGGAGGGCATCCACAGGGGGATACCCAGTCGGTGCAGTCCGTTGCAGATGCCGCTCATGACTTTTGTTCCCATCACGGTGTGAGCCACGTTGGCCACGCCGAGCAGCGAACGGATGCCCGTCTTGCAGAGCGAGAGATGCCGCGCCGCAAAGTCGCCAATGCCGTATGCCGCGGGGTGGTCGTCCATGAGCAACTGGCGCTGCAGGTGGGTGATGTCGCCCGTGTTGATCTTCATTGGGCACGACGTGGAGCATAGTCCGTCGGCGGCACACGTCTGGTTGCCGTAATATCTGTATTCCTTTTGCAGTTCCTTGCCTTCTCGCCGTTCTTCCTCGGTGGCATCCTTGCGGGTGAGCCGCATGATCTCGCGCTGGGTGGCGATGCGCATGCGCGACGACAGCGTGAGACCGCAGCTGAGGCAGTTGACCTCGCAGAATCCGCACTCTATACATTTGTTGGCTGTCTTCACGCCTTCCAGCATCTCCTGCATCGATGACTGGTGGGCGCCCATCTTCACCAAGTATTGGGTGGACTCAGGCAACTGACTGAGGTCGTAGTCGAGCACGGGCAGATGCTTCAGGTGCTCGATGAAGCAGTTGGGGTCGTCGTTGAAGATGACTCCGGGATTCAGCAGTCCTTCGGGATCGAAGATATGCTTCAGTTCCTTCATCACCGCGTAGGCCTCCTCGCCCCACTCGTATTTCACGAAGGGCGCCATGTTGCGGCCCGTACCGTGCTCGGCCTTCAGCGATCCGCCATATTCTTCCACCACCAGTCGGGCCACGTCGTGCATCATGTCGGCATAGCGCTTCACCTCCTTCTCACTTTGGAAACTCTGATTCAGGATGAAGTGGTAGTTGCCCTCGAAGGCATGACCGTAGATGCAGGCGTCGCTGTAGCTGTGGTCGGCAATGAGTTTCTGCAGTTTCACGGTTGCCTCGGGCAGGTCGTTGATGTGGAAGGCCACATCCTCAATGAGGCAGGACGTGCCCACGGGACGCGTGCCGCCCACCCGCGGGAAGATGCCGGAGCGGATGGCCCAATATTGGCCGTAGACTTTCGGGTCCTCGGTGAACACGCAGGGGCGGTAGAGATGGAAGGTGTTGAGCGTCTTGGTGATGCTGTCTATCTTGCTGAGCAGTTCCTCGTGGGTCGTGGCCTTGGTCTCGGTGAGGATGGCCGTCAGGTTGTGATAGTCGCCGGGCTCCACGCCCTCAACCTTACCGGCATCCACGTCCTTGCAATACTGCAGGTAGACGGGATCGTCAACGGCCGAGAGCGACTTGTAGTCCAGCATCTCGGCACTCTTCACCATCAGGTCCTCGCCGCTCATCTCCATGTCCTTCTCAGTGGCCTTCAGCTGCTTCATCTTCACCACAGCGTTGCAGCTCTCGCGCATCGTGTGGAAGTAGACCATGGCTGAGGCTTTGAAGGGATAGTCGTGGAGCGTCTTCATGGTGACCTGCGAGAGGAAGGCCAGCGTGCCCTCAGAGCCCACCATGCTGTGGGCGATGATGTCGAAGGGATCGTCGTAGTCTACCAGCGGACGGATGTTGAGTCCGGTGACGTTCTTTATACTATATTTATAATGTATGCGCTCCACCAGCTTTTGGTTGGCTCTCACGCGGTCGCGCAGGTCGCAGATCTTCTTCAGGAAGTCGACATGCGTCTGGGCAAAGGCTTTCTTGCTGGCCTCGTCGCCTGTGTCGAGCAGCGTTCCGTCGGCAAGGATGATGCGCACGGAGCGCAACATCATGTCGCTGTTGGCATGCACGCCACAGTTCATTCCCGATGCATTGTTGCACACGATGCCACCAATCATGGCACTGTTGACCGATGCTGGGTCGGGAGGGAGCACGCGGTGGTAGGGCTTGAGCAGACGGTTTACATGACCGCCCACCATACCGGGTCCCAGGGTCACCGTGTTGTGGTCGTCGCTGAGGGCGAATTTCTCCCAATTCTTTCCGGCCACGATGAGCACGGAATCGCTCAGGCTCTGTCCGGAGAGCGAGGTGCCGGCCGCACGGAAGGTGAAGGGCAAATGGTGGTTGACGCAGGCGCGAATAATCTGCTGTATTTCCTGCTCACCGTTTGAGCGCACCACTACGCGTGGTGTCATGCGATAGAAACTGGCATCGGTGCCCCAGCCCAGAGTGCGGAGACGGTCGGTGTAGATTCTGTCGTTCGGCATGAAGGTCTTCAACTCCTGCACGAATGATTTATAGTCGTTGTCTGAATGCATCACTTCTGTTTATGACGAATATAGGTTCACTTATAACGCTGCTCTACAAAGACGTAGAATCATGGCAAAGTTACTAAAAACAATCGAGAATGATTAGTGTTGGGGGGAAATTTTGAATAGATAATTAATAATGAAGTAGACAGAGGCTTCAGCATCAGTGTTGTTTGAAAGGTGATAGATTTTTCCGACAACTTATCTTCTTATCAAACATAATTTACGGTTCTGGTTTATCGTTTAGCAAGGTGATAGTGTCAGTAAATTCCCTTACTATCTTTCGATAGAGAGGATTGTCATTTCTAAGAATAATGGAAGCATAATTCAAAATTCCATTTTCATCTCTAACAGCTGAAGAAAAGAAAGATATTTTCCAATCCTTTTTATAATGATTAAACCAATACACAAAGAGTCGTCTACGCATGGACTGTCTACCATCACCGGTTTCACAGATATAAAGCATCACCTCTTGATTCTCATGAAAGAAATTTTCTATAATGGCGATGATTGTATCTCTAACTTTAGGATCACTGGGCGATCGTTTATTGTTAATATTGATGATGGAGAACTGATACGTTTCTGTAAACGGCATTGATAAATCGTCTTTATCAAAGCCGGCTACATATTGTACTCCAAAATTAGTAAAGAAAGCTACATGGGAGCTATCAATCGGGCTTAGTTTGTATGGCGCGTTCTCTTGTATAGCGACTATGTCGAGTCTTATAGCGTTTCGATATGTGTAGCCTTCAATCCAGTTCTCTTTTCATATTCTTCGACAGCGATCTTCGTTAATCGCTCAATATTTCTTTGTTTATTCTGCTTGACTTCTTTAAGCCATTGCAAGGCTTGCTCTTTTGTCTTTATCTGTTCCATTTTTCTTAATCTTTTATTTGCAAATGTAATCTTTTGTTTTGAATACTCCAAATTATTGCCTGTTTATTTCATTCCCGTTTATCAAGTTCGGACGGCCTATATTTACTTTGATAATCGGGAAAGGATGATTGCTGACAGTTGAGAGCAGCTTTGCTGACAACTGAGAGCAGATCAGCTGACAATTGAGAGCAGGTCTGCTGACAATTGTCGGCATGGGTAGTTGCTTGTTAATCGGCAGGCTGCAACTCAATGGATGTTTGTAGGAGGGCCGTCATTCCTGACGGCCCTCCTATGTCGAATGTAGGGGGAAACAAAGATGAATTGTGATAGATTTCGATTGCTGACGGCCGTCGGCAGATCTGCTGATGGCCGTCAGCAGATCAGTTGTTTACTGTCAGCAAACATGAGTCCCACAAAAGACAGTAACAAACCCTGGAATTTTTGTGATTTACCCCATCTATATTTATGCCCAGTTGCCACCTATAGCATAGCCCCCCTCCCTTTGTAGGTAGGGGATAGGGGTGGGCCTTCTTTGTTGAACGCAAAAAAGGCCGCACCCAAACGGATGCGGCCTTTATTTTCTGACATCTAGCGGTTTATTTTATCGTAACCTCTACTGGCGCCTCACGCACTGCGATCAACACGATATAATAAGGTGAGGCAGCTGCGTTGGGATAGGGTTGGATCTTGTAAGGGCATCGCTTTCCCTGAATGTCGTCAAGACGCGATATGGTGCAGAGGCCCGGGATGTCGATGGTCTCTACTCTGCCGTATCGATAAGCGACCGTACCAACCTTCTTTCCGTTGGCTATGATGGACGTGTTTTCCGGTGATAACCTCAGGTCGCCGATCACGGTGTCGCTTGCTCTAGACATCACTTCCATGCCGCCCAAGGTATAGGCGCTCTTGTCGACCGAATAGAGGGTGTCCAGATTCTGTGAGGCGAGAGAGAAGGATCGTTTGTTGAGTAGGGGGAAGGTGTCGGAATCTTCTCCATTGTTGCAGGCAACAAACATACTGATTGCCAGCGTTGCGATAACCGTTAGAAATAAATGTCTTTTCATCTTTTTGAATGTTGTATATCGTTATTCTTCTTTGATTTCTTTGGCATGGTTCCATCCAAAGGCAGCTTTGTAGGCAGCCGCAGTGCCTTGGGGAACCCAAAGCGTGGTTATGCCCGAGATGCGAAAACGAGACAGCGTGGGTGGGGTGGTCCACTTTACATGGATATTCTCAGCCGCTACATTACCAAGAATGCCATCCTTCTCAACCACCTCCAACGACGATGGGAAGGAGATGCTGTTGAGCCGCGAACCCGTGTTGAGCGCCAAGGCGCCAATTGACTTCAAGACCGAATTGTCCGGAATGCGAATGTCTTTCATATTCAGGCAATTGAAAAAGGCATAGCTTCCAATGCTGGTCACGCTCGCCGGCAGGTCTATATAGGACAGATTCTCGCACATCCTGAAAGCATCGGCGCCAATCTCCGTAAGATTCCTCGGCAGGACTATGCTGTCGAGCTTGCATCCCGTAACAAAGAAAGCACCTTTGCCCAAGGCGTTATGCGTCTGCACGTAATTGTCGTCAAAGTCTTCAATACACTCCTCAACAGCTGTGTCTCCATCCTCAACGAGTTCGCAGTCGCCCATATCCAGTTTACGCAAGTTCATGGTGGATGCTGTACTGATCTCCGCTGTTCCACCATTCGCATCGCGGTAGGTGACATACGACCTTACGCTTCGCCTTAGCAGAAGACGCAGCGTGCGCATGTCGGCCGTGTTGAGTTGGCCCGAGAGCTTCAGTTCTTTGAGGTTGCTCCACGCTGCCGTATTGCCGCCCATGAGGATAGGCAGTTGCCCGGGCTGACTGACGTTGATGGTCTCGGAGAAATGAAAGTTGCGCGGCCATTGGTGCAGCGTTACCTTCACGGGTTCGCCCTCGTTGCCCTTGATGTCGGTATAGGTAAAAGTGAGTGTAGAGGCGCGGCCCAAACCTTTGTTCTCATCCACATTGAGGACGTAGACCAATTCGTAAAATCCTTTATGGTTTTCTCTTGACCCTCCTATGATGTCCTTACGCTCCACCTTCACCCAGGGCATATCCGCTGTCAGTTGTGGGGCGTCGCTCAAGGAGGAATATGCCTTGATAAAGACGTAGGCCTCGCCGCCTTCTGCCACAACGTCGACGTGGGAAGTCTCAGCCACGACCTTCAGTTTCACGGTGTCGGGCTCCTCGGTGGGCTTGTCCGGGATGTCTACCGTATTTTCACTGTCCTTGCAGGAAGAGAGGGGCAGCAGACAGAGAAGCATGGTTGACAGACTTACTGCCGTACATACTGTTTTCAATAAATGACAATGTTTCATATTATGTTATTTTCCTTTCGTTATACTTACGTTAAGCGTCTGATTGATCAGACTGATGATTTCGTCGAGGCTGTCGGCATCGTAGTCGGCAGTGAGCCGCTTGCTGGTATCGGAGGCTGTGAGCCGCACGTGGTAGTAGCTGCTGAGCGTGGCTAGAACGTCGGACAGCGGCGCATCCCTGAAGTGGAACTCGTGTGTGGCCCAAGCCGTGGTGTTCACGTCAGTGTGACTGTCCAGTTGCGGTTTGCTGTCGCCTTTGCCCAGCACGGCCGACATTCCCGCCTTGAGCGCGAGGGCCGCGGTGCCGGGTTGATTGGAACCGAAGCTGGCGGCACCCTCAACCACAGTGAGGCGTGTCTCAAAGCCATTCTCTTCCACCTGCAATCGCGTACCGATGTCGCGGATAGTGTAGTGGTCGCTGCTGATGGTGAAGGGATTACGGCTGTCGTGATGGATGTCGAGGAATACTTTACCCGAGAGCGTCACGTGGCGGCAGTCGTCGGCGGAGTAGCTCAGCGAGGCATGCGGAGCCAGCGTCACCACCGTGCCGTCCTGAAGATGATAGACCTGCTGCACGGCCTGGGCCGTCAGCGTGACGGTGGAAGGACTGAGCAGGGCATAGACGCTGAGGCCAACCACGATGAGCACCGAGGCTGCAATGGCTGTCCAGCGCAGATAGTGCCTTGACCCAGCGGGCTGCACGCCGACACGCGAGCGCACCTTGCGGAGTGCCCTGCGCGTGTCGAGCCGCCCTTCTTTGTAATAATGGATGACATATTTCATAAGCAGAAGAATTTATTCAAACACATGTTGCACAATCTTACTCTTAGCCGAGGCGTATCCGGCAGCCATACCGATGCCGCCCCGCACATTGCCCACGTTGGGCGTGATGTTTGACAGTCCGGCTTTGGCCAGGTCGCTCTTGTCGATGCTGCCAATGGAGTTGACGAAATGGTAAAACTCCGGCGTGATGTGGTAGAGTTCGACGTAGTAGAAGGGGCTGAAGAAATGCCAGCCGTTATCATAGCCGTCGCGATTGAGATTCAGACGCAGCGTGTAGGTCTTGTCGTTGAAGTCGTCATCGGTGAAGACGTAGAAGTATTCGTAAGCGTTGTCGTCGTAGCCGAAGTCGTAGTCGATGCTGTTGAGCTGTCTCAATACCGGGTCGCTCTCGGTATGCACCTCGCAGACCGACGCTGTGGTGTCGACAGCTTCTTCATCGGCACTGGGCTGAAGGCTGGTGCTTCCGTTGGCATATATGAACCGAAGCGCTTTCACCTGCACGGCATAGTAGTCCTTCGTCTCGGCGGGATCCTTGAACGAGGCCGACAGCTGGAGGTAGTGCTCCGTCTCCTCCCAGTAGTCGGAGTAGACGTTCACCTCCTTGGTCGTCACGTCGGTGATGGGTATGGGCTCGAGAATCGTTGTCTCAGCCGATACGGCCGGCAGTCCGTCAGCCTCGGCCTCGATATTGATGCGGTCGCCCACGGTCTGCCGTGCCACAGCCTTATAGAGACCGTTGCCTTCGGAGATAATGGTGGCGGGATGACCGTTGACCGTATAGGAGATGCGTGCGCCGTCGACCTCACTCACCTTGCCCTGTTGGTTGACGGGCAGGCTGCGCGTGAGCATGATGGTGGTGGTGTCGCCGACGGTGGGCATGCAGTAAAGGATGAGTTTCGGCTCACTCTTCACTTTGTTGATGTCGAACTCATCGCGGCAGCCAGTCAGCGTGACTGCCATTAGCAGCAGATATAATATGGTATAGCTATGTCTCATTGCTAAAACTCTTAATAAATCATTTTAGAAGCTCAAAAACTCAAGAACTCATAAACTTAAGAACTCAACTTAAAAACTCAAGAACTCAGAAACTCCTCAGAACTTAAACGTATAACTGAACGATGGCACGATAGGAATGTATCCTTTCGGCTTGGCACGTATGGCGCCACGGTCGGAATCGTACTTCAAGTCAATCCACATCGTGTTGAGGTGGCAGTAGGCGTTGTAGATGCTCCAGTTCCATATGCGCTCGTGGCCATGCTTCGTGCGGTGGTGCACATCCACGCCGATGTCGAGACGATGGTAGGCCGGAGCGCTCACGTTGTTGGGCTTGGCGTAGAGGAAGTCGAGCGAACCGCCTTGTCCCAAATCGGGGAAATTGACATACTGCGTGGGCAGGGTCAGTCGGTTGCCGCTGTGATACATCCATTCCGCATAGAGACAGGAGCCCTTGCCGTAATGGTAGCGTACGGACACGTTGGCCTTGTGGCGGTTGTCGAACTTATCGTAGAACCAGTCGGGATAATAGTTGTCGAACTTCCGCTTGTTCCACGAAAGTGTATACGAGGCGTCCAATTGCAGGCGGTGGGCCGCATAGTGGGCATCGAGCTCCAAACCGTAGAAGCGGCCGTGGCCCTCGGCGACCTTCGTGTCCCAACTGTCGGCAGGCGGTTGCAGACCGAGCCAGTTGGTGTATTGCAGCAGGTGCGACGACCACTTGTAGTAGCCCTCGAGCGACAGCAGCCAGTGCCTGTTAGGCTGCCAGTAGGCGCCGGCGGCCCACTGATGGCTGTGCATGGGATGTAGTCGGCGAGTTGTGGGCACCCAGTAGTCGCTCGGCAGGTCGATGTAGGCGTTGGAAATCTTGTGCATGAACTGCGTCATCGTGGTGTAGCTGGCCTTGAGCGAGAGACGTGGGCTTACCTGATATTTGACGGCGGCACGCGGGTCTACAGTAGTGAAGGTCTTGCCCTGGATGTGGAACAGGGCCATGTTGACGCCGCCATTCAGACTCCATCGGTTGTTAAGCGTCATCTCGTCCTCGGCATAGACGTTCCATTCGGTGGCGGAAAGGCGGCTCGCGGCACGGTTCTGCAGGGTGTCACCCTGCTCGTTGTCAGCATTGATGTTGATCTGGTTGCTCGTCTGCGGACGAAAGTAATGGTAGGTGAAGTCGTGGCCGAAGCGCAGATGGTGGTGGGGTGAGGGCCGATAGTCGAACGAGGTGCGGTAGCCTATGTCGTTGATGGTGGAGTGGTGGCTGTGCTCATTATATTCGTGCGACGTTATCTCGCTGTCCATCCCAGAGTTGTAGTCATCCTTCGACAGCAACTTCGAGAGACTGTAAGTATAGACACCGCTGACATGGGCAAAGAACTTTGGTGAGACGATGTAGGTCCAGTCGAGCGAGGTGTTGAAGTTGCCCCAGTTGAAGCGGTTCTTCGTCACTTCGCGGTAGTCCAATTCGCCACCATTGTCGTCGTCTTTGGTAGTGAGTTTGTCCTGCCCCCAATAGGTACTCAGGCTCAGTCGCGAGTGCTTGCTGAACAGATGGGTCACCTTGGCGTTGAAGTCGTGGAAGAAGTAGTTGATGTTCACCTTGTCGTCTTCGGGCTTGGCGTTATGGTTGACGATGGCGAAGATGGGCCGCGTGACGAGGTCGAGCCACGAACGGCGCAAGGCAATATTGAAACTGGTCTTGCCTTTCTGCAAGGGGCCTTCGAGCTGGATGCCGCCGTCGAGCAAGCCGAGGCGCACGGAACCATGCACCTGTTGCATGTCGCCGTCGTTGGTGCGCACGTCAACGACGCTCGACAATCGTCCGCCGTAGCGTGCGGGGAAGCCGCTCTTGTAGAAGTCGACATTCTTCACCACGTCAGCATTGAAGGAGGAGAACAGGCCCATGGTGTGGTTAATCTGGTAGAGCGGCGTACCGTCGAGCAAGAAGAGGTTCTCGTCGTTGTTGCCGCCATGCACATAGAGACCGCTGGCGAGCTCCACGCCCTCGGCCACACCGCTGACGCGCTGCAGCGTCTTCACCACATCGGGCGAGGAGAGCAGGGCGTAGCCGGTCTTGATGTCGCTCTGCGAGAATGAGCGGCGGCCGGTCTGCGTGGAGAGCAGCGGCGAGTTGAGGTCGCCCACAACGAGCACGTCGGGCAGACGGTTGTCCTCATCGAGCACGACGTCCTGCCGCAGGTTGGCTTGCAGACGGGCCTTGAGTTTCTTTTCGCCATAGCCGAGGTAGCTATATTTCACGAGATGGTCGCCCTCGGGCAGGGTGAGCGAGTAGAAACCGTAGGCATTGGTTGTCGTGCCCAGTCCGCTGGTCTCATCCCACACGGTCACGTTGATGAGCGTCTCACCGCCTGTGTCGCGCACGTAGCCGCTCAGCGTATGGCGTGCGGCAGGTGGTACGGCCTTGGCGGGACGAGGCGCATCCTTGTGGCGCGTGGGGGGCTTACTCAGAATGACATACTTCCCGCTCACTTTGTAGCTGATGCCTGTGCCCTCAAAGAGGGTGCTGAGCGCCTTGTCGAGCGGCAGTCCCTTGAGCGAAGGTCCGCGGTAGGCGCGGTCAACGGGCAGTGAGGCGTCGAAGGTGAAGTTCACCTTCTTGGTCTTGTGCAGCCATTCCATCTGCTGTCGGATGGTGGTCTCGCCGCCTTTACTGCCAGCCAACGCGGGCATCACGATGAAGAGCACGATTATAAAGGTATAATAACGAAGCTGTTTCACTGTTCTATACTGTATTTAAAACGCCCAACCGAAACTGACGTAGGGCACCAACATGATGTCGCCTCTCTTCGTACTTGACTCATCTGACCACAACCAGCCTTTTGTCACATTGATCATCGGCGTGATGCCACAGCGGAACTGGAAGCCGTGCAAGGCAACGTGGCGATAGCCTATGTTCAAATAGACGAGGTCGCGCACCCATGTTTTATGAACTTGATAAGCCAGCGGCTCATCACTGTTGTCTTCGGGGAAATGGTAGTAATGACCATTAAACTTTATCAGTAAGAGCTTGTTGCCGAGTCCCAGTTCCAGATGATTGCGGCGCCCGCCGATGAGATAGTTCACTTCTGTCGAGAGTCCTATGAAGTGTTCTTTCTTAGTATCGGCATCGAGAAATTCTTCGCTGTCGTAGGACCAGCTTGCTCCGGCACGGAAGCCCCAGCGTGAGGTCTTGCCGAGTCGCTGGTCGTAGTTGACTCCCACGAAGTCTGATGGGCCACCGATTTCAATGTAGGCGCTGTGGCGCGGCATCACGTAAGTGGAGTCGGCTTTCTTTGCTGAAGATGGCGTGGCGAACAGTATTACTGACAGCAATGCCGACACCAGCGTCATGCGTTTCATTTGTTTCTTTTCCATTATCGGTTTATATTACTTTCACTCATAAGACGCAACGTGAAAGCAATCCCCCCATGCAAATAAAGAAAAAAAATAGAGCCCCACTCCCTCAGCCAGGCCATAAAGGCATACGACAAAGAAACTACACTAGTAAATAATTAGCTAAGGAATCAATATGTCTTTTGATGATCGTCTTATAAGCCTCTTTCTGAGTATCAGTTATAAAAGAAGCATCAATACATTTATTCCACTTGTCGAAAAGTCCAGCGAAACGTTTCATAATACGTTCGATAACTTTTCCCTGCACGCCCGTAGCCTCCATTGCTTGTGCAAGGTCCATAGGAAGTATTTTCTTTTGAAATCCGTTTACAGGTAAGGCTAGTTCATCGGTGTCCTCTGGCATTACAAGTTTTGTAGATACCTGATCATAGGCAGGCGCAAGACTGTAGGTGCCGCTTCCGTCACCAATAAGTGAGAAGTTCTTTAAGTGCATGTCAGCGTTACCAACAATCCATGAGAAAATGACCTGCTCCCAATAGTTGACAATATCAAGTCTTGGGGCTGACGAATACTTTTTTATTATCGTGGTTATCATTTCATGGCTACCTTGATATTTCTGTTCTGTCAACTTACCCGACAATTGACAGATATCTTCCATAGGGAGCTTGCGACCATCGGAAGTGCGATCTATCCTTCGTGTGATGTAATTCAGCTCACCGTCTTTAAAACGTATGAGCGAATGTGGAACGGTAGCGATGCCCGCTATATCGGCAAGATGCATCGTAAGATCCTCCACTTCGGGAAGATGCTCAAACTGTTCCGTCTGTGGCTTCAGAATATATTTTCCTCCCATAACTCCAACGATGGTAAGGCGTTGTGGGCGCCCTGTATTGTCATGTTCTATGTCCATGGACAGTTTTGCCTGAATACCAGTTACGGTAGTGTGGCTACTGACAACAATCGTAGCAAGTTCGTTCAAGTTCTTACGGGTATATGGCAAAACAGGAGCCTCATTTATTCCAAAGAATTTCTTAGCACAATGTGAATGGAAATCCTTTTCTCCTTCCATCAATGGTTTATAGCAGAAAAGACATCTGTGCATTATCGTTTCTCCTCGATTAATGGTTCTACACTTACATTGCCAATACAGTCGCGACAGCATGTGAGCAACAACCCCATACGGTCCCGACGGTTTATCTTCCAGTTACGCTCTGCAATATTTAACATCCAGCCTTCTGGGATAAGCCCGTCAAAGAACGAAAAAAGTACGTTGCTGTGATAAGGTTTATCGCTCAGTGGCAATGTTAGACTTACAGGCTGCACACCGTCCATGGAAAGATAATCCGTGGAATATTTGAATGTATAACCGGTCTCATCCTCTATAATCAGGCCGGCTTCTGTCCCATTGCAATAAATCTTTCCCTGTCTCATGGCTCATCAGTTGTTATTGGAGCTGGTATCATCTCATAATTGAAAAGTGCGAGCACCTGGTTAACCTTATCAAGCCTTACCGTAGTTTTTCCCTGCTCAAGTTCACGAACAAAACGAAGACCTACCCCAGACTTGAATGCTAATTCTTCTTGCGTAAGATTATATTTCTTACGCAAAGCCTTTACTTCCAATGAAAGTTTGCTCAGTGCCATAGATATATCATTTATACCTTATCGGGTGCAAAGATAACAAATATCCTTTGTTTTTCCAAAAAATAGCCCCGAAAAGGTATAATTGGATTTTATCATCCTTCCTCTGATCGGCCTCATCCTTATTAGTGGCGCGACAGGTGATTTTTGGATGATATGGCTTACACTCAAGGAAGATCCCAAAGCTTTGTTCTTAGACCATCCCTCCGTAGCTGGCTTCTTTGTCATCGATAATCCTTAAAAAACGCAAGCCCAACCAAATTTGCGAACGAGATCCTGAAGGAGACTTCTATCCTTTGCAGGTATGGTGACAGAGAACGTCTCAAGGCCATGGTCACGATTAGCGATCTCTGTCGTGTCGAGGTCGTACTGATTCTGCAGATTCATCCAAATCTCAGCAGGTATACCCAATGCCTTTTCCAAAGCAATGGCAACATTTTTCGATACAGCTCGTTTTCCATTGATCGTCTCACTCAGCACGGACGGCTTGATTCCTGTCTGTGCCGAGAGCTGTTTCTGCGTCATGCCACGCTCCTTGAGTTCGTCCCTTAACATCTCTCCAGGATGTGTGGCTACGAATGGGGTTAAATCTTTATTACTCATAGTGCTTGGATATTTCAAAAATCAATGCGTTTACTACGATACCATCAGGAGAACTGTAAAAGAATAGCCTGTACTGTGGTGTTATCCATACAACGTCAACACCATTGAGGTTTCCTTCTTTCTTCTCGTAATGGAGAGACTTAATTAAGAATAAATCCTCTATCCGCCTGGCAGATTTCAAGATATTGACCACTTTAGCATATCTCTTGACTACGTCTAGAGATAGCTTATTGTATTTGTGGTCTTTTGTCTTTCCTCTGGTGTAGAGTTCTTCCAAAGACTTGTCTTCAAAGTCTATATCCATGACGGATATTGTTATTCATTTGCAAAGATAATGAAGTTTATTGAGAATATTAGCAAATTTGCGAATTATTTTCCTTCAAACCCTCAAGAACTATTATCTTCAGAATCGAGAAGCAAGTGTACAGAATCAGAATGTCTTAATTCTATTTGCAGCCATACTTCTCCCTCCCCATTTGGAGGCTGTAACAAAATTCTAAAATTGGCTTCCGTTAAAGGTACTTCGATTTTTTTTTAGTTGCATTATGCTTGCTAAAGACATTACTCATTAACCCACATTGCAGGGTTTAGTTATGTAACTGATTGATTTTCAGTATTGATTTTTTTTGAAGGTGGATTTTGGGCCCCCACAGATTTTACGCTGATCAATGTGCCGCGTGGGTTGGGAGTG
>Ga0256406_1002666_pt1 | contig 24401 bp, 22 predicted proteins | sample RumenRJG_03DNA_FD_185986 | JGI IMG/M metagenome (GOLD analysis project Ga0256406, IMG submission 185986) | Bovine rumen microbial communities from Lethbridge, Alberta, Canada - RJG_03 | ecosystem: Host-associated > Mammals > Digestive system > Stomach > Rumen | place: Canada: Alberta | collected...
CTGGCGCAGTCCTTGTGCTGGTAAGCAGTGCTGCGGGAACAGATTACCCAAATGAACCGTGAGCATATCTGATTGGTGAATAACTATTCGATGAAAAGGTCTTGACCGAGAACTTGTTGACACATACGCACGGCCATCCTTTCTCTTTACAAAATACTGTTTTCCTGTTAGAATGGATTCATTCCTGCGGGCATAGTTCATTGGTAGAACGAAAGCTTCCCAAGCTTTAGAGGAGGGTTCGATTCCCTTTGCCCGCTCCATACAGATCATGTAAAGACTATGACAGATGTCATGGTCTTTTTCTTTTTCTCCTGAACGGTCAGGGCCTTCGGAACATTCGCCTTTTCTCCATACACTCTGCTGACATTTCCAATCTGTTTTACAGATCCTGTGCTCTGTATTGTTATGCTTGTCCATATTTAAGGAACAGGACCGCTCACTGTCTTTTCCAGGCATCCGGCTTTATACACAAAACTCTTGTTCGAAGAAAAATCAGCATCATCCCATGGCAGGCGAGTTTTCCCCAAAGTTATGCACACCTGTGGATAACTTTGTGTGTATATTCTTTTCGCCTGTGCAAAATCCGGAATTCCGCGGACAGCCTGTAAAAATCATGTAAAACACTGCCAAGTTATCCACATGTCCACAGGGTTATCCACAAGTTTTTCCTCAGTAGACATGGAAATATGATATAATAGATAATCCAGAAAATATTTCAAAGGTGGTTGAACCATGAATACCATAGCACTCCAGAAAGTGTGGAAAGACCTTTTGGATGTGATAAAACAACATACGGACCGTCCCAGCTACGGGCGATGGCTGGAACCATCCATTCCCCTTCAGCTGGACGCTGATACCCTGACACTGGGCGTCAGCAACAAATTTTCAAAAGACCGGATCGAGGGAGAATTCCTTGCGCTTCTGGAGTCCGATCTGTCCCGTGTCCTCGACCGTCCCATGCACGTTTCCATAACCATCATCCCCCATGACAAAAAAGAGGGAAATCTTTTCGAGGAAGCGAGTATCCCCAATCTGACACCGCCTGATGTGACGCGGAAAGACCAGAATGCCCAGACATTCTCATCCAATCTTTCTCCCAAATATGTATTCGAAAACTTTGTCATAGGCAATTCGAACCGTTTTGCCTATGCAGCTGCGTCCAATGTGGCAGAAGCCCCGGCAAAAAGCTACAACCCGCTGTTTCTGTACAGCAACTCAGGACTTGGCAAGACACACCTGATGAATGCAATCGGCAACCGCATCCACAAAAATCACCCGGAAATGAAGATCCTTTATATTTCGAGTGAAACTTTCACCAACGAACTGATCAATTCCATCCAGAACAATACGATGGAAAAATTCCGTACTAAATACCGCAATATCGACGTCCTGCTGATCGATGATATCCAGTTCCTGAGAAAAAAGGAAAGTACCCAGGAAGAGTTTTTCCATACATTTGAAACATTGTTCAAAGCGGACAAACAGATCATCATTTCCAGTGACCGCAAACCATCCGAACTGGATACGCTGGAAGAACGGCTGACAAGCCGTTTCGGTTCCGGCCTCATCGTGGATATCCAGCCTCCGGATCTGGAAACGCGCATGGCCATCCTGAACAATATGGCCCAGAATGATCATGCCGATATCCCGGAAAGCGTCATCAGCCTGATTGCCAGCAATATTTCCACCAATATCAGGGAACTGGAAGGAGCTTATACAAAAGTCCGTGCCTTTGCCAGCTTCCTCCATCAGCCCATCACGGAAGATCTTGCTATCCAGGCCCTGAAAGACCTCAATCTCAATCCGGTCAATCACACGGTCTCCGTGGACGATGTGCAGCGTCTGATCGTGACAGAGTACCATATTACGGCAGAAGACCTGCTCGGCAAGAAACGGACGCGGAATATCGCTTATCCACGCCAGATCGCCATGTATCTCTGCCGGGAACTCACGAACCTTTCGCTGCCGCGCATCGGAGAGATCTTTGACCGTGACCATTCCACCGTGCTCCATGCCTGCGAAAAAATCACGAAGGATCAGGAAAAAGATCCTGCCTTCGCCAGAAAAATCCAGGAACTGACTTCTAAACTGAAGAAGTGATACAGTACCGTAATGGATTTTAACTTATCCACAGGCTGAGGATAAGTCTGTGGATAAATTGTGCTTATCTCTGTGTATAACTCCCTGAACCCCGGAACCTGTGCATATGTGGATAAGAATCCACATGTTTTCCACAGTGTTTTCAACCGCCTGAAAACACATTATCGCCCTGCTCAGGCCACTTTTCCACAAATCCACAACCCCTAATACTAAGACTACGGTTTTATCTATTTTGACCGTACTGACTAAAGGAGGTTTCCTGCATGCAGTTTTCCTGTGAAAGTACCCAGTTGGCCAAAGGTGTCAATACCGTCAGAAAGGCCATTTCTTCAAGTCCCAACGCCCCTCTTTTTTCGGGGATCCATATGATCCTGCAGGGCAATGAACTCAAACTTGTTGCCATGGATATCAACTTCAGCATGGAAAAGACCATGGAAGTCAATGGCCAGGAAGATGGTTCCATCCTTGTCCCGGCTCAGTATATCTGTGATCTGCTGGCCCGGTTCAACAACCAGGTCCTGACCGTTACGAAAAAAGAAGGCGATTCGGAATTAAGCATCACCACACAGACCAGTGACTACAACATTCCCACGATGGACGACAGGGATTATCCTGCCATGCCTGCCATCGAGGAAGAAAGGGTCCTGACACTGCCGGATGAAACGCTGCGCCAGCTCATCAGACAGACTGTCTACGCCTGTTCCGCCGATGATCAGCGGCCGCTCTTTACCGGAGTCTACCTTGAAAAGAAAGGCCAGGCCATCACCTGCGTCGGAACCAATACGCACCGGCTGGCCATCAAGTCCGTCACCGTGGATACCCTGGATGACCAGGAATATTCCATGCTGATCCCTTCCCGTATGCTGAAGGAAATCGCTTCCAATTTGACAGAGGAGGTCCCTGAAACGGTCAGCCTGTTCCAGCAGCGCAACCAGCTCCTGGCCCGGATGAAGGACCTCAAGATCCTCTGCAGCCTGATCGAGGGAGAATTCCCGGATTTCCGGAAACCCATCCCGCCTTCTTTTGCCAATCGTTCCAGCATCGACCGGGCCGGAATGGAAAATATCCTGCAGCGTGTATCCCTCTTTTCCCAGGATAAATACAATATTGTGCGTTTTGCAATCGATGGCGATAAAATCACCTTTTCCAGTTCGAACAGCGACCGGGGACAGGGCAAGGAGACACTCGCCTGTACGACCACGGGCAGCAGCCTGCCTTTGACGATTGCCTTCAATGCAAAATACCTGATGGAATTTTTCAAGAATATCGACAGCGATGAAGTCATCCTGGAAACCAACACATCGCTCAGTCCGGCCCGTCTGATGCCGAAAGATGATACCGGGTATATGTATATTGTGACGCCGGTCCGCGTCATCCTCTGATATCCATGCGTCTGAAACGTCTGCGTCTCCACAGTTTCCGCAATTATGCCTCCCTGGATCTGCCGCTGCGGGCCGACCTAACGGTCATTTACGGCCCGAATGCCCAGGGCAAGACCAATCTGCTGGAAGGGCTTTACTTTGCAGCCATGGGATTTTCCTTCCGCACCCGTCATGAAGATGAAATAGCGCAGTTCGGCAGCCAGCAGTGGGCTGCCGAAGTGACCTATGAGGACCGGTACGGGGAAAACAGGCTTCTGGTCAAAAAGGTCCCCAAAAATGGCAGGATGCAGAAAGAAATCCTGTACAATGGGACGCCCGTCTCTCCGAAAGAACAGTACGGGCGGCTGAATCTGGTCCTTTTTACGCCGGACGACCTGCAGCTTGTCAAGGGGGATCCGGCGCTGCGCCGGCGTTTCCTCAATATGGAAATCGCTCAGACGAGCCCCTTGTACTATGGACTGCTGCAGTCCTACAACCGGATCCTGCAGCAGAGGAACAGGTTCCTTAAGCAGTGCCGCGAAGCGGAACAGTATGACGAAGCACAGCTGGAGGTATGGGACCGGGAAATGGCTGCTGTTTCTGCCGGCATTGTGCGGACGAGACTGGAGGCCATGCATGATATTGCCGCGGCTGCCCGCTTTGTCCACAGTGCCATCTCGGAGGGTCGGGAGCAGCTGGATCTGCAGTATGCGCAGAAACAGGCCGACGGGGAGCTGGTCCGGGCAGAAGACCGCAGCCGGGCAGAGTGGGAAACGTTTTACCGGGAAGAACTGAAAAAACGTCACAAGCTGGATTTCCTGCGCGGTTATACGAGCATAGGACCCCATCGGGACGATCTTCTCATTTTTGAAAACGGCCATCCCCTGAAGGCCTTCGGTTCCCAGGGACAGCAGCGGACGGCGGCACTGGCACTGAAGCTGTCCGAACTGGAATTCATCTATAAAATCAAGGAGGAATATCCGGTACTGCTTCTGGATGATGTCCTGAGCGAGCTGGATGTCTCCCGCCGCCGCATGCTGCTGGAGGGGATGAACGGGAAAGTGCAGACCCTGCTTACGGTCAATGACAAAGGACTGGCCGAAGCCAGTCAGGGCTGCGTCTTTTATGAAGTACGGGAAGGCAGGCTTCAGGAGGGCTGAACATGGAAGAAGCGGAGAGTCTTGTCCTGAGTCTTTTCAAAACACCCCGGGCGCGTGAACAGTATCTGCTGTACTTTCTGCGGTCCCGCTGGCGGGATGCCGTGGGTTCAGCCGCAGCCGTCCACTCGCAGCCTTACAGACTCGAGAATGGAGTGCTCTATATCCATACGGATAATGCCATGTGGAGCCATACGCTCCTTATCATGAAAGGCAGGCTGCAGATGGCACTGAAAGAGCTGATACCCAAAAAGGAGCTCCATGGCAGAGGAAAGAACAAAACCCGGAGTCTTTACGTCATCCGGGATCTGAAGATTTTCCATGGTCCGATCACGGAAGACAGTCCCCGGGAACTGCCGGACCATGAAAAGCCTTTCATGCCCAGGATCAATCCTGAAAGACGCTGTCCCGTATGCGGTGCAGCGCTGATCGAAGGGGAGAAAATCTGTTCTTCCTGCGCCCGGCAGCAGCAGACCCGGACCAGGCAGAAGATCCATCGGATCCTTTGTGAGATTCCATGGATTTCCTTTGAAGATTGTCGGAAATACGTGGATTGTGATAAAATGAGCTTCACTGATGTAAAAGCGGTCCTGTGCCGATGGTCCCTGGACAAGGCCCTGGACCCACTGGCAAAAGAAGACGAAAAAGCGTTTGCTGTCATGCTTTCCAGGGGGATTCCTCCCGAAAAGCTGACGGATGAAAAAATAAAAGAAGTCCTGGAAAGTGAAAGAAGGAGCCGGTATCATGTATCTTCATCTGGGAAACAATTACGTCGTGCGGACCGATGAAATCATAGGGATCTTTGATATCCGCAACAAACGTACGAATCTGTACCGGTTTTTCCTGAAACCTTATCTGGAATCCCACCAGGTCGTCAACCTGAGCGGTGCCTATGCACCGGCCAGCTGTATCGTCATGACGGACAAGGTGATCCTGTCCGGGATTTCCAGCAGGACTCTGAAAAATCGCTGAGCATCAGAATAACGGAAAAACCCGGTCGATGGCTTCCGGCAAAGGACCGGTGAGCCTTTCCCTGTCCGCTCAGTTCCCTGTCTTTGCAGGAATCAGCCGCGGGTGCGTCCGGCGGCAGGGGCGGACGGGAACAGGGATACGGAAAGACAGCCCGGAGCCGCCTGGATATCCTGTCCTTGGAAAGGGGGCGGGGCTGTTTTATACAGGTACCGTTATCGGATGTTAGTTCTGGAGGTTTTGTATGGCAAAGAAAAAGCAGTCGATCGAAGAAGAAATCGCGGTCCATGGCGAATATGGAGCCGAGCAGATCCAGGTCCTGGAAGGCCTGGAGGCTGTCCGGAAACGCCCCAGTATGTATATTGGCAGCATCAGCAGCCGCGGCCTGCATCATCTGGTATATGAAGTCATCGATAACAGTATCGACGAGGCACTGGCGGGCTACTGCGACCATATCCTGGTGGAAATCGATGAGGACAACAGCATCATCGTCACCGACAATGGCCGCGGCATCCCTGTAGAGATGCATAAAATCGGCAAACCGGCCGTGGAAGTCGTCATGACGATCCTCCATGCCGGCGGCAAGTTCGGCAACGGTGGCTATAAGGTGTCCGGCGGCTTGCATGGTGTCGGCGTTTCCTGCGTCAATGCCCTGAGCAAGAAGATGGTGGTGGAGGTCAGGAAGAACGGCAAGATCTACCGGATCGAATTCAGCAAGGGCAAGACCGTCCGTCCGCTGTATGTGAAGGGGACCTGTGATCCGAAGGAAACGGGCACAAGTGTCCATTTCTGGCCCGATGACAGTATCTTTACGGAAACTGTCTACAGCTATGATACGCTGAAGCTCCGGATCCGGGAGCTTGCATTCCTGAACAAAGGTGTAAAGATCGAACTGAAGGACAAGCGGACCGGTGCTGACGAGATATTCCATTACGAAGGCGGTATCGTATCCTTTGTGGAATTCATCAACAAAGGGAAGGAACCCATCCATGAGAAGCCCATCTATGTAGAAGGAGAACGGGACGATACCATCGTGGAAGTGGCCATGCAGTACACGGACGCTTTTACGGAGAACATCTATACTTTTGTCAACAACATCAACACGGAGGAAGGCGGCACCCATCTGGCCGGACTGAGACAGGCCCTGACCCGCTGCATCAACGATTATGCCCGCAAGAACAATCTGCTGAAGGAAAATGAGGAGAATCTTTCCGGCGATGATGTCCGTGAGGGGCTTACCTGTGTCATGAGCCTGAAGGTACGGGAACCGCAGTTCGAAGGTCAGACCAAGACAAAGCTTGGCAACAGCGAAGTAAGGGGCATCGTTGACAATATGGTGACAGAGGCCCTGAACGAGTATTTTGAAGAAAATGCTCCTGTAGCCAGGAAAATCGTGGAAAAAGCCATCCTTTCGAGCCGGGCCCGGGCAGCAGCCCGGAAAGCCCGTGATTTGACGCGGCGGAAGAGCGCTCTCGAAGTCAGCAGCCTGCCCGGCAAACTGGCTGACTGTTCCAGCCGGGATGCTGAAGAAACGGAAATCTATATCGTCGAGGGCGATTCGGCAGGCGGCAGTGCCAAGCAGGGCCGTGACCGGAATTTCCAGGCCATCCTGCCTCTGCGCGGCAAGATCCTGAATGTGGAGAAAGCACGCCTTGACAAGATGCTCAATAATAACGAGATCCGTTCGATGATCACGGCCTTTGGCTGCGGCATCGGAGAGGAATTCGATCTGTCCAAGATCCGTTACGGGAAAATCATCATCATGACCGATGCCGATGTGGACGGAGCCCATATCCGGACACTGCTGCTGACGTTCTTCTACCGGTATATGCAGCCGCTGATCAAAAACGGCAATGTTTTCATCGCTCAGCCGCCGCTTTATCTGATCCGGACGAAGAACAAACATACCTATGCGTACAGCGATGATGAACTGCAGGTGAAACTCGATGAAGTGGGCCGGGAAAACAATCCTTATGTACAGCGCTACAAAGGGCTTGGCGAAATGAATCCGGAACAGCTCTGGGAGACGACGATGGATCCGACCAAACGCACAGTACTGCAGGTCCATCTGGAGGACGCGGCGACGGCCGATTCCGTTTTCTCCGTCCTCATGGGTGACAAAGTGGAGCCGCGCCGCCAGTTCATTGAGGAAAATGCCGGCAAGGTCACCAATCTGGACTTTTGAGGAGGCGTCCTGTCATGGAGGTTGTGCTGCCGCAGGGAAAGCTCATCCTTTCCCGTCAGGCGGAAACGACGCTGGTCCTTGTTGCCGGCGGCCGGGGACCCGATCCTTCCTGGCTGACGGAAGCAGTTCGGGATATGCCTGTTTATGCAGCTGACAGGGGCAGTGATTACTGCATCCGTGCCGGACTCTGGCCGGTGTATGCCTGTGGGGACAGGGACAGCGGCCGGTCGTCCAGCTGGGAGCAGCTCAAAGCCCACGGCTGCCGGATCAGGACGTATCTTGTCAACAAGGCGGATACGGATCTGTCCCTGCTGCTGAAAGCACTGCCGGACCGGGCATGTGTGCTCGCCAGCGGTATCTGGGGCGGCCGGGCGGATCATCTTTATGCGAATATGCTGACTCTCCTGGCGTACCAGCGGGAACGGAAAGGGACGGTCATCATGGCTGATGAAAAGGAACTCATGGTTTTCCTGGAGGCCGGGGACCGGGCCGCATTCTCTGTTTCCCGGGTGCCCCGGGCAGTCAGTCTGCTGCCTTTTACAGAAGCAGCGACAGTTTCCATCAGTGGGGTCCGCTGGCCCCTTGCGGAGGCAGTCCTGACGCAGCGCAATCCTTATGCGGTCAGCAACCAGATGGCCGGCAGGGAAATGGAAGCCCGCTGCAGCGGCGGCACTGCAGGTCTTTATCTGACGTATCAGGAATGAACCGGGCGGTCCGTAGGTTCGACCATGCGGGCTGTGCCCCGGATCCGGATAAAGGACCGGCTGCTGGCTGGAGCATGACTTGTTTCCCTGCTTTTTTGCGAAGCGGGGATGAGCATAGAAAAGTATTCCGGGAGGGATCCTCGATAACGAAATCAGTACCGGTTGCAGGAAAGACCGGGAGAAATGGAGCGTGAAAACGTGGATGATCAGCAACATGATGCAAAAACAATAAACGCGGGCAAGGTCATTCCAGTCTACGTGGAAAATGAGATGCAGAAATCCTACATCGACTACGCCATGAGTGTCATTGTCCAGCGTGCACTGCCGGATGTGCGGGACGGACTGAAACCGGTCCACCGGCGTATCCTGTATGCCATGAACGAAGCCGGGATGCTTCCCAACAAGGCTTATAAAAAGTCCGCTCGTATCGTCGGCGATGTATTAGGTAAATATCATCCTCACGGAGATTCTTCTGTTTATGATGCAATCGTCCGTCTGGCACAGGATTTTTCCACCCGTTACCTCATGGTCGACGGGCACGGGAACTTTGGTTCCGTCGACGGCGATCCACCGGCAGCCATGCGTTATACCGAAGTCCGTATGGGCAGGATCGCTGTGGAAATGCTGCGGGACATCGAAAAGGATACAGTCGATTTCATCCCGAACTATGATGAATCGCTGAAGGAACCGACAGTCCTGCCAGCCAAGGTACCGGCCCTCCTGATCAACGGGTCCGCCGGCATCGCGGTGGGGATGGCCACCAATATCCCTCCCCATAATCTGGGCGAAGTCGTGGATGGGCTCGTGATGCTCATCGATCATCCTGATGCGACGATCGATGAACTGATGACCTGCATCAAAGGGCCGGATTTTCCGACCGGTGCCAAGATCCTTGGCGTCAACGGCATCCGGCAGGCATACCGCACGGGGCGGGGCGTCATCAAAGTCCGTGCCAAGGCTCATGTGGAGCCCATGCCCAAGAACAAGAACCGGATCGTCATCACCGAGATCCCTTATCAGGTCAACAAGGCCCGTCTGATCGAGAGCATTGCCCATCTCGTCCAGGATAAGACACTGGAAGGGATCACGGACCTGCGTGATGAGTCCGACCGCAAGGGGATGCGTATCGTGATAGAACTGCGCAGCGATATTGTCCCCGAAATCATGCTGAACCAGCTTTACAAGCACACGCAGATGCAGGAATCTTTCGGTGCGATCATGCTGGCCCTTGTCAATGGCCATCCGCGCATCCTGAACCTGAAAGACATCCTGTACTATTATCTGGAACATCAGAAAGAAGTCATCACCCGGAAGACCCGGTATGAACTCAATAAAGCCAGGGAAAGGGCCCATATCCTGGCTGGTTTGAAAATTGCCCTGGATCATCTGGACGAAGTGATTTCCACCATCCGGAACAGCGCCAATGCCGATACGGCCCGTACGGCCCTGATGACTAAATTCGGACTCAGCGAAAAGCAGGCCCAGGCGATCCTGGACATGCGTCTGCAGCGCCTGACCGGTCTGGAACGTAAAAAAATCGAAGATGAATATACGGAAGTCATGGCCAACATCGCTTATCTTGAAAGTGTGCTTGCGGATGAGCATAAGATCATGAACATCTGCAAGGAGGATCTGCTGGATGTAAAGAAGCGTTTCGGCGATCCCCGCCGTACCTCCATCGTGCCGGATGCCGGTGACATCGATGCGGAGGATCTCATTGCGGAAGAGGATGTGGTCATTACCATCAGCCACCAGAGCTATATCAAACGGCAGGCCCTGAACAATTTCCGCAATCAGAACCGCGGCGGCAGAGGCGTCAAGGCCGGAAGCGGCAAGATCGCCAAAGGTGACAATGCTGTCAAGGGAGATTTCTCGGAACATCTGCTGATGGCCAGCACGCATGATAATATCCTGTTCTTTACGAACCAGGGACGCGTGTACCGTCAAAAGGGCTATGAAATCCCTGAAGCATCCCGGCAGGCAAAGGGTACCTTCATCCGGAATCTGCTCCCGCTGGTGGAAAATGAAAAAATCACAGCTGTCATCGGTGTCAAGAGCGGCATCAGTGCCGATGCGGACAAATTCCTGTTCATGGCGACCAACAAAGGCACAGTAAAACGTACCAGTGTCAGTGAGTTTGGATCGGCCCGCCGGGCAGGTCTCATCGCCATCAGCCTGGAAGAAGGAGAAGATCTGATCGATGTCAAGCTGACTTCGGGTCAGAATGACATCCTCCTGGCCACAAAGAACGGATATGCGATCCGTTTCAATGAGGAAGATGTCCGTCCCATGGGAAGGACAGCCCATGGCGTGCGCGGCATCAGTCTGAGACCTCACGATATCGTTGTCTCCATGGATTCCTGTGAGAGCGGGAAGGGAGAAGTCCTTACGGTCACGGAAGGCGGCCTGGGCAAGCGGACGGATATTACGGAATACCGGACGCAGACCCGCGGCGGCAAAGGGGTCATCAACCTGAAGGTGTCCGATAAGACCGGAGACATCGTAGGTTCCAAGTTCATCAATGAGACCCATGACATCATGCTCATTTCGGCTGCGGGCATCATTATCCGGATGAAAGCATCGGATATTTCCAATTACAGCAGGAATGCCCAGGGCGTCAAGATGATGGATCTGGAGGCCGGCGACAAGGTGGCTGCCCTGGCTGTGGTGGATACGGTCGACGAAGAAAAGAGATAAGACAAGTTACCCACATCGTTGTGGATAACTTGTGCAAAACTCCCGAAAGCGGGAGTGGATTCCTTTGTCAGCCACTAAATATGGTAGAAAAAGGAGGAGTTATCCACAATTCTTGTGAATAACTCCTCGGATTTTGTGGATAACCTTGTAGAAATCTTGTGGATAATTTTCAACAGTCAGGAGATGCAAAATGAATCAGAAAGCACAGGTTTTTAAAGAATATACGGACCGTAATGATGCACAGGCCTTTGCGGCGCAGGAGCTGGAAAATGATTCCTTCCATACGGTCCTCTTCCGTTCCCATATGAAAGTGGATGGAAAGTCCCTTCCTTTCGTGGTGACCATCGATGACAGCCCCTATGTCACGATCCGCATGCTTCTTGTCCCGAAGGGTGTCAATGCAGAGAACCGTGCGGCCGTCCTGGAACTGCTGAATGGCTATAACCGGACGTTCAAGGCTTTCAAGCATTATGTCGACGGGGCTGATGAAATCATCCTGGATGCCTGCCTGATCCTCAAGGACGATCAGCTGGATGGCAACGTCATCTATACCCTGCTGCAGAGCATGGCCAACCATCTGGCAAAATCCCTGAAGGAAATCACGGAACGGGTACAGTGAAACAGGGAGACTGCGTAAAGGAGCGCGTTATAAGGATCCGGGGGAAAATATGCGGAAAGACGGGAAGGAATCAGTAAAAGGAAAAAGATTTTGTACGGAAATAATAGAAAATAATTATAATAATAATTCAAAATTACATCCTCTTTTTCATCAAATATTCATTTTTCATTAGTAGAATAAAGAGCGGAGAGACGTGATTCAAGGTTACTCCAGACTTTGAATGATGAATAAAGGATGAATATAGGTGACTCCTCTCCTATATCCATATGCTGCGTTTCTCTATTTTCCCCAGGCGGCTCTGTTTCTTTGGAACGGAGCCGCTACCCTTGTCTTGAGGGATATTTTCATGGGATTTTCATAAAAATTCCGTACAATAAAACCCGGGAACCCATCAGGGAAACCGGGTGTTTTTTTACTGGCAGCATGGAACTGGTTTCTCCGGACACGGCTTTTTTTACGGCGGGGAAACAGGTACAATAGTAGGACAGAGGTGAAGAGCATGAAACTGCTGGTGGCTGAAGATGAACCTGCCTTGAATCAGATCATCGTCAAGAGACTGAAAATCGAAGGCTATTCTGTGGACAGTGCCCAGAATGGAGCAGAAGCCCTGGAATATACGGAAGCAACGGAATACGATTTGCTGCTCGTGGATATCATGATGCCGGAAATGGATGGATTGACGCTCGTCAAGATCCTGCGCCGGCGCGGCAGCAAGGTCCCCGTTCTTTTCCTGACGGCCCGGGATACGACGGAAGACAAGGTGAATGGACTGAACAGCGGCGGTGACGACTACCTCGTCAAACCTTTTGAGTTTTCCGAACTCCTTGCCCGGATCCGGGCCCTGCTGCGCCGCTCTTCCTCGGGCGGGATGATTTCTGATGAAATGACTTTTGAGGATCTGACACTTTCCAGCAGTGCCCGGACTGTCTTCCGTTCCGGCAAAGAAATTTTTCTGACGCCCAAAGAGTTTGCCATCCTCGAATATCTGCTGCGGAATCAGGGAATTGTCCTTTCCAGGGACAAGATCCTGGAACATGCCTGGGATTTTTCCTACGAAGGGGCGTCCAATATGGTCGATGTCTATATGAAGACCCTGCGCCGGAAGATCGACAAGGATTTTGAACCCAAACTGCTTCATACCGTACGAGGAGCGGGGTATGTCCTTAAAAAATAAATGTCTGGAACGCATCCGTCTGTTTGTGGCGGATATAACGGAAATGCCCGTGACCATCAAGGTGACCTTGTATTATACGGTTTTCCTTACTCTGCTTCTCCTTGTGACGATGGCCGGAACTGTCCAGATGATCCATCTCTTTGAACACCGTTCGGCCATGTCCACGCTTACAAAGGCGGTGGACAAGGCAGCCCGGCATCCCACGGACTTCGAGGCGTACGACAAGAATATCTACCTTGCCATCCATGATTACGAAGGAAGGGTCATTGCCGGCGCAGAGCCGGCCGGCTTTCCGTTAACGGAACCGAATTTCGGGAAAGGACCCAGCCCGATTACGGTGGGAAATATGAGGTATCAGATCATGGATATGCCCATCCGTCCGGAAAAGATCCTGGAATGGAGACGGAAGCAGTACCGGAAGGCCCTGGAAAAAGGGCTGAAGGATGTGGAAAATCCGGATGAGACCTTCCGGCCTGACAGCTCCGGTCCCGGCAACCGAAAGAATTTGATCTGGGTCCGCGGCGTCATGGAGTATGGTGCCTATGTCGAGCGGTTTACCATCATTACACGGGTATGCCTCCTCATACTGCCAGTCTTTGCCATCCTTGTAGCAGCGGGGGGATACCGGATCATCCGCCGCGGCTTTGCCCCTGTGGCCTCCATGAGCAGCACGGCGCGCAGCATCGGTGAAACCGGTGACCTTTCCAAGCGTCTGCCCGTGGGGAATGGAAAAGATGAGATCCATCAGATGGGCCATACGCTGAACTATATGCTGGATCAGATCAGCGAACTTGTGGAAAGGGAACGCCGTTTCACTTCCGACGTTTCCCACGAACTGCGTACACCCATTGCCATCATCATGGCGGAAAGCGAATACGGCAAGGATTATACGGAAGACGTGGAGGAAGCGAAGAAAGAATTCCAGCGGATATTCGAACAGTCGCGCCACCTGAACCGGATGATCAATCAGCTGCTGGAAATCACCCGTCTGGGCAATAAGAGTTCTGTCCCCCTTAAGGATACGGACCTCAGTTCCATCGTTTCCAGCATTGCCGAAGATTACCAGAAACTTCCGGAAAGCCAGAAACTGAAATGGGATGTCCGGGTGACGCCGGGCTGTGTCGTCAAAGGCGATGACCATCTTTTCAGCCGGATCTTCGTCAATTATCTCGATAATGCCATGAAATTCACCCATTCCTTCATCAGGATCGCTTTGGAAAGGAACGCAGATAAAGTGATCCTTTCCGTGACGGATGACGGGGACGGCATGGACAAAGAAACGCTTCTCCGGATCTGGGACCGTCTCTATCAGGCAGATTCTTCCCGGAACCGCAAAAAGAACAGTGGTCTTGGTCTGGGCCTTTCTTTTGTGGCCATTGCGGCAAAGCTTCTCAAAGCCAGGGCTTATGCGTCGAGCAGATGCGGCGGAGGCAGTACTTTCTATCTGGAATTCAGCAATGAGGAACAGAAGAAGCAAATTGCGATCCCTGAATAGCATAACAAAGGACAGGAGCCATTCCTGCCGGCAGCGGTCCGGCAGGAATGGCTCCTGTCCTTTTCCGGCCGGTTCCCTGCTTTTGCTTTGGGATCCCAATGGATAAAGGCTGTCTTTTAAATTTAGAAGTTTTTGTATGGTGGACAGAAATCTATAAAATACGAACATATTACAAAAAGTGTAAAAAATGAGAATTTATTTTTTCAAAACAGCATACTTTTTGTATTAAAATAGTTGACATTTTTGTGACGTTGTATATAATGAAGAATATCTTATTCATGAAAGATACAAGGCAACGTCAAACAGATGTACAACAAGTCGGAGGTGTTTTGGATGAATTCGTGGAAAAAAATGGTGAGAGCTGTGTGTGCAGCGACACTGGTGACAGCAGCTTTTGCCGGATGCGGCAATTCTGGCGGCAGTAAATCTTCAGGAGGAGACACAATCAAGGTCGGTGCCCTGTTTGAACTGACCGGCAACGTGGCGAACTATGGGACTTCCACACTGAATGGCTTCAAGATGGCTGTGGATGAAATCAATGCCAAAGGCGGTGTCAACGGCAAGAAAATCGAAATTGTCCAGGCGGACAATAAGTCGGAACCTTCAGAATCCGGCAACGCAGCGACGAAACTGGTCACAAGGGATAAAGTCGTGGCTGTCGTCGGGCCGGCTACTTCCGGTTCTGTAGCAGCTGCAGAACCCATCCTGACAGCGAACAAGATTCCGCTCATTGCCCCGTGTGCAACGGCTCCTGAAATCACGGTGGGCAAGGACGGAAAGGTCAAGCAGTATGTATTCCGGGCCTGCTTCATCGATCCGTACCAGGGCAAGATCATGGCAGATTATGCGGCCAAAGACCTGAAACTGAAGAAAATCGCTGTATTCAACGATTCTTCCAGTGATTATTCCAAGGGACTCGCTGCCGTATTCAAGGAAACGTTCACCGGAGACGGCGGAGAAATCGTCGCTCAGGAAGCTTTCCTGTCCAAGGATGTCGATTTCAAGGCGGCTCTGACCAAACTCAAGGCCACCAATCCGGATGCAATCTATATTCCCGGATATTATGAAGAAGTTTCCAAGATCATCAAACAGGCCCGCGAAGTAGGCATCACGGTCCCGCTGCTGGGATCCGACGGCTGGGATTCTCCGAAACTGGTGGATATCGCCGGCAAGGAAGCTACGAACAAAGGATACTTTACGAGTGCCTATACGGCGCAGGATAAGGATCCCGGTGTGCAGAAGTTCATCGAATCCTATAAGAAAGCCTACAACAAGACACCGGATGTCTTTGCTCTCCAGGGATATAATGCCGGTCTGGTCCTCTTCAATGCGATGGCTCAGGCCAAGAGCACGGATGGGACCAAGGTGGCAGAGGCTCTGGCCAAAACGAAGGATTTCCAGGTGGCAAACGGCAAGTTCTCTTATGATGACAAACATAATCCGATTACGACAGCCCTGATCCTGGAACTGAAAGACGGTGTCCAGACTCTGGTTAAAAAGATTGGCGGCTGATCGGTCAGGCATCTGCCGGACCCGCTTCCACAATAGAAAAAAAGAATGTGGAAGTCTTTACCCGTCGGTTTGGGAATGCGGCATTTCCGGAGATTATCCGGAACGCCGCATTTACAAATAAAATATATCTTTAATGAGGTAGTGCTAAAAAGTGAGGGGGAGTGATTTTATGCGGAATTGGAAAGCGTTATCCGTCATGACAGCATTATTGGCACTTATGGCCGCGGTGAGCGGCTGCGGTGGAAAATCATCCAGTGGCGGCGGAGACACGATCAAACTCGGCGGAAATCTGGAAATGACCGGCGGCAGCGCCAGTTACGGGATTTCTTCCAAGAATGCCATCGAGCTCGCACTCAAACAGATCAACGCCAAAGGCGGAGTCAATGGAAAGAAACTCTCCCTGGTTGTGGCAGATAACAAGTCGGAAGCGACAGAAGCCACAAACGCAATGCAGAAGCTGATTTCCCAGGACAGAGTCGTCGGTGTCATCGGCCCCAACCTGTCCAGTGCTGTAATCGCTTCCACGGCCGTCAGCGGCAGTGCCAAGACGGCAGATATCACTCCCATGGGGACCAACCCGAAAGTCACTGTGGATGATGCCGGAAAGGTCAAGCCTTATAACTTCCGTGCCTGCTTCATCGACCCGTTCCAGGGTACTGTCATGGCGCGCTTTGCCTTTGATACGCTGAAAGTCCGCAAGGCAGCGATCATGATCGACAATTCTTCTGATTACTCCAAGGGACTGGCGCAGTTTTTCAAGGAGGAATTCGTAAAGGCCGGCGGCCAGGTCGTCGGAGAAGAAATGTATCTCCAGAAAGATACGGACTTCAAGGCGGCTCTGACGAAGCTGAAGGCAGCCGATCCTGATTTCCTCTATGTACCAGGGTATTATCAGGAAGTCGGCATGATCGTCAAACAGGCCAAGGAACTTGGTTTCAACGTTCCCATGGCCGGCGGCGACGGCTGGGATTCGGCGAAGCTGGCAGATATTGCCCTGGCGGACAATCTGAACAACTGCTTCTTCTCCAGCCTCTATTCTCCTGATGATACGTCCAAACTGAATAAAGAATTCGTGGAAGCTTATCAAAAGGAATATAATGCAAAGCCGGATGTGTTTGCTGCCCTGTCCTATGATTCTACGCTTCTGTTTGCAAAGGCCATCGAAAATGCCAAGAGCACGGATCCTGCCAAGATCGCTGATGCACTGGCCAAGATCGACGGATTCACCGGTGTCTCCGGTCCTGTCAAATTCGATGCTTCCCACAACCCGATCAAATCGGCGGTCATCATCGAACTGAAGAATGGCAAGCAGACGTTCCGTACGAAGGTTAACCCTTGAGAAAGGGCTGAATACAGGCTGGCAGGAGCCGGTCCCTGCTGAAACATTGTTTTTCCGATTTTGAATTCACGTACAAGGCGGTGCAGCCGGATGATTCTGGTTTTCACCGCCTTCCTATTGGAGGGCATGATTATGGATTCAGGTTTTATGCATCAATTTGCCCAGCAACTCATCAACGGTCTTTCCCTTGGCAGCATCTACGCACTGATTGCCCTGGGGTATACGATGATTTACGGCATATTGAAACTGATCAACTTCGCCCACGGTGATATCTATATGGTGGGTGCCTATATCGGATACTTCTGCACTACGGCACTGAAACTGCCGTTCCTGCCTTCCATTGTCATCGCAATGGCGGGCGCGGCCCTGGTCGGGATGCTGGTGGAACGGATTGCCTACCGCCCCATGCGGCATGCACCCCGTATCGCAATCCTGATTACGGCTATCGGCGTTTCTTTCTTTCTGGAAAATGGCATGATCCTGCTGGTTTCTCCGCAGCCCCGTACATTCCCCGCTGTCTTTTCCGCAACGGTGTACCATCTGGGAGGCCTTGTCATCAATAACCAGCAGATCCTGATTCTTGTCAGCACCGTCGTCCTGATGGTCCTGCTGACTTATATCGTCAATTCGACTAAAATCGGCAAGGCAATGCGTGCTGTATCTTTTGATGCGGACGCGGCCCGTCTGATGGGCATCGACATCGACCGGGTCATCAGCATGACGTTCGCCCTTGGCTCGGCTCTGGCTGCTGCCGGCGGTGTCCTGGTCGGCATCTATTACAATTCCATCGATCCGCTTATGGGCATGACCCCGGGCATCAAGGCTTTCGTTGCCGCTGTACTGGGCGGCATCGGCATCATCCCCGGTGCCATGGTCGGAGGCATCATCCTTGGTATCGTGGAGGCCATGGTATCCGGCTTCATTTCCTCGACATTCCGTGATGCTGCTGCTTTTGCCATTCTGATCCTGATCCTGCTCTACAAGCCTACAGGGCTGTTCGGCAAGAATGTACGGGAAAAGGTATAAGGGGGGACAGAGATGAAAGCATTAAGAAAATCCGATCTCAGGATCCTCATCATCTGTGCCGTCATTTTTGCCATTTTCCAGGGACTGATCTTTGCTGACATCATCGGGCCTTTCTGGGAACTTAATCTGGTGCTGATCGGCATCAATATCATCCTGGCGACGAGCCTCAACATGATCAACGGATACACAGGTCAGTTTTCCATGGGCCATGCCGGTTTCTTTGCCATTGGGGCCTATATGGGCGCCATCATGACGGTCAAGCTGGGTTATGGCATTGTCGTCGCTCTTGTTGTCGGGACCGTTTCGGCCGGCATCATCGGATTCCTTGTGGGTCTTCCCACCCTGCGTCTGAACGGTGACTATCTGGCCATTGCCACACTGGGCCTCGGCGAAATCATCCGGATCTGCATCCTCAATATCGACTATGTCGGCGGTGCGGCAGGCCTGATGGGAATCCCCCGTCTGACCACGTTTGCGATGACATTCTGGATCATGACGGCCATCCTCTTCTTTATCAAGAATTTCAAAAATTCCGCTCATGGCCGTGCCTGCCTGGCAATCCGTGAAAATGAGATCGCCGCTGATACGATGGGGATCGATACGACGAAATACAAGGTCATGGCTTTTACGCTTGGCGCTTCCTTTGCCGGGACGGCCGGCGTCCTCTTCTCTCATTATTTCTTCATTGCCCATCCGGCTTCCTTCACGTTCATGCGTTCTTTCGATATCCTGACCATGGTCGTGCTTGGCGGTCTGGGATCCATGACGGGATCTGTGACGGGCGCTGTCCTTCTGACCTTTATCTCGGCTGCCCTGTCCGACTTCCCTGAATGGCGCATGGTGATTTATTCCGTTGCCCTGATCGTGCTGATGCTGCACCGTCCTCAGGGGCTTTTCGGAAGCAAGGAACTGTCCCTCAGCATGCTCCGCAGTTTAAGAATAGGAGGGAAGAAAAATGACAAATGAAGCTGCTCATCTCCTGGATCTGCGGAACGTATCCATCGTTTTTGGCGGGCTCCGTGCCGTGTCCAATGTCAATATGCATATCGATGAACATGAACTGGTCGGACTGATCGGACCGAATGGCGCCGGCAAGACGACAGCCTTCAACATGATCACAGGTGTGTATGAACCGACGGAGGGGGAAATCGACTTTGACGGGAAGCGCGTCAACGGAAAGAAATCCTATCAGGTGACGCAGATGGGAATGGCCCGTACCTTCCAGAATATCCGCCTGTTTTCCGAACTGTCCGTACTGGATAATGTCAAGATTGCTTTTAATATGCATATCCATTACAATCTTCTGGAAGCCGTCGTCCGCGACGGGAAATATTTCAAGGAAGAAGCGGATGTGACAGAAAAGGCAATGGAACTGCTGAAGATCTTCCATCTGGACGGCCATGCGGACGACCGGGCAAAGAACCTTCCCTATGGAGCCCAGCGCCGTCTGGAAATCGCCCGGGCACTGGCGACACAGCCCAAACTCCTGCTTTTGGATGAACCGGCTGCCGGCATGAACCCGCAGGAAACGCATGAACTGATGGAAATGATCCGGTGGCTCCGTGACAATTTCCATCTGGCCATTTTACTGATCGAGCATGATATGAGCCTCGTCATGGGCGTGTGCGAACGCATCTACGTTCTGGAATACGGCCTTTGCATCGCCAACGGCACACCTGATGAAATCCGGCATAATAAACGAGTCATAGAAGCTTATCTGGGCGGGGAGGTGTCATAATGCTGGAAGTCAATGATATTAATGTCTATTATGGCGCCATCCATGCCGTAAAGGGGATCAGTCTGACTGTCGGGGACGGTGAAATCGTTACGCTGATCGGTTCGAACGGAGCCGGCAAGACGACGACGCTGCAGACCATTTCGGGGATCCTGACCCCAAAGACCGGTTCCATCAAATTCGACGGGGAAGAACTGGTCGGTGTACCGGCCCATAAAATCGTGGGTAAGGGACTGGTCCAGGTTCCTGAAGGGCGCCATGTGTTTTCCAACATGTCCGTCATGGAAAACCTCGATATGGGAGCGTATCTGCGAAAGGACAAGGACGGCATCGAAAAAGACCGGAAAAGGGTCTTTGAGCTCTTCCCAAGGCTGTACGAACGCCGTTCCCAGATGGCCGGCACCTTATCCGGCGGCGAGCAGCAGATGCTTGCCATGGGGCGTGCCCTGATGAGCCGTCCCAAGACCCTGCTGATGGATGAGCCTTCCATGGGACTGGCACCGCTGCTGGTCAAGGAAATCTTTTCCATCATCAGGAACATCCATGAAGAAGGTACTACGGTGCTGCTCGTCGAGCAGAATGCCAATATGGCTCTTTCCATCGCCGACCGTGCCTATGTCCTGGAAACAGGACGCATCGTCCTTTCGGGAACTGCTGCAGAAATGGCAGCCAGTGAAGAAGTCCGCAAGGCTTATCTGGGCGGCTGAGGAAACGGGGAGATATTGCAGCTTGTTCGTGCACGTATCTGTGGACCATCTTTTCCCTAAGAAAGGGGTAGCATTATGCAAGTCAAAGAACTGATGACCAGTGTCGTAAAAGTCGTTACAGAGGATCAGTCCCTGCTCGAGATCCGGGAACTGATGCTGAATAACAATCTGCGCCGGATCCCGGTCGTGGATAAAGAAGGCCATTTGAAAGGAATCGTCACGGATGGGGATGTATCCAGGGCGACGCCTTCCGATGCCAGTACACTGGACCGTTATGAAGTGAATTATATCCTGGGAAAATTGAAAGCCCGGGATCTGATGACCAAAGCGGTCATCACGGTCAAAGCAGATGACGGGGTGGAAACGGCCGCCTATCTGATGTATAAGAATAAAATCGGGGCGCTGCCCGTAATCAATGAAAATAATGAGATCGCGGGCATCATTTCGGATACCGATATTTTCAAGGCCTTTGTCAGCATCCTGGGGTATGCCAAGACTTCCACCACCATTACGGTCGACACTCTCGACCGGGTGGGCGTACTGGCCGATCTGGCCAAGATCTTCAAAGACCGGGGCGTGAACATCATTTCCGTCCTGACCCGCAAGATCGGGCCCAAACGGGCGGCAATCACAGTCCGTGCGGATTTGACGAATGCTATGGACATCATCCAGACAATCAGGGATGAGGGATTTGTCATCACCGACATTTCCACTCTGAAAGTAGATGATCTGCATGAAAAATAATGAGGACTATCAGGTCGGCGATATCGTACGGATGAAAAAAGCCCATCCCTGCGGTTCCTATGAATGGGAAATCCTGCGGACGGGCATGGATTTTGGAATCAAATGCCGGGGCTGCGGCCACTTTGTGATGCTGCCAAGGCAGAAATTTGAAAAGAATGTGCGGGATGTACTGCTGCACAAAAGCTGAAAAAACGGAGCTGCTGCCTGCGCAACAGCTCCGTTTTCTCTTTCCGTTTTTTCTAGCGGGCGGGATGCCTTTTCTGATATTGTTTTTCTATGGCGTCCCCGATATATTCTCCATATGTGTCTTCTGAAGCGAGCCATTTATCTTTCTCCGCATGGTTCTCGGTCATGTAGCCGCTGGCATCGAAGACGCAAAGATATTTCGTCAGCGCTTTTTTCTTTGGTACATCATATTCTGTCAGAGAAAGGAGCCATTTTGCCCGGCTTGTCGGTTCGTTCAGTTTCGTTTTTTCCCAGACTTCGTATTTTCGGGTACCGGTTTTGCGGATGGTTTTAGGATTGATCCATTTGCGTCCGATCCCGGGAAGGGTCTTGACGAAAGTCCAGGGTCCGTTGATCCTGGAATAGTCACGGTAGTAGCGGGCATGGGTCATCGTGTCCGTCAGCGCCAGCAGGGGCTGCCAGGGACCGATTGTTTTCGTGCCGCTGATTTTGCGGCCCTTTCCATTCAGTACATAGGTGCTCCTTGTGCGCCATTGTTTATTTTTGAGATCATATTCATTGTGGTTCAGACGGCCCTGCTGTTTTTTGTCATAGGGCTGATACCGTTCCCAGACTCTGACAACCGTATCCTTTTCCAGGAGTTTCAGGCTGCTGACCTCAAAGGAAAGGACGCCGGATACATCCTGACTGACGGGCTGCCAGTGCGCTGCCCAGGCAGGACGGCAAAGCACCGTGCATAAGGCGGCAAGCATCAGGATTCCTGACAGACGCATAGTCATCCCTCTCTTTCTGTCCTGCCGTTTTCCGGGGATCTGTCTTTTGCGGCAGGGCAGTTCCGGCCATGCAAAGGCAGGCTGCAGGAGGAAGCCCTGTTTTCCCGGGATGGGTGTTTTCTACGGCAGTCATTTTCCGTCCCCCTATTCTACTACATTTTCGGGTAAAACAGATGGTAATTTACAGGGAAGCCGGCGGATGATTTCGAAGATGACGGCAGCGTATGGTATAATGGGGTCATTCTGGAAGGAATCAAAGGAGAAAATATATGAAGATTTGTCCACAGTGCCAAAACCCCTGTGCGGATACGGATACCATGTGCCCGCGGTGCGGAGCTGTGCTGCCGCTTTCGGGCGCACCTTCCGCCGGCAGCAGCGGGACGGGACCGCAGCAGCCTGCGGATCAGGAAGGGACGGAACGTAGCGGCAGGAAAGAATCCCAGGCGGCAAACGGGATCCCTGTTCCCGTTTGCCGGAGAACTGCCGGGGGAGAAGACGGAACGGGACCGAAAAAAGCAGCACCCAAAAGTATCCTGGACCGGATCAGGGAAAATATCCCCAATACGGAAAACTGGCAGGAAATGTATTTTTCTTTTGAGGGGCGGGTTTCGCGCAGCCAGTTCTTTTTCCGCTGGATCCTCGTCAATATCCTGGCGGCTGTGCTGATTCCCCTGCTCGCCGGTATGATGCCGGTGTATCTCGTCTTTTTTGCCACGAGCCTGATCATGCAGGTTTCCCTGGCTACGCGCCGTTTCCATGATATCGGGCGCAACGGGATCTGGGTCATCAGCATGATTGTACCGGGAATCAATGTCCTTGCTGTCGTCTATCTGCTTTTTGCCAGGGGACAGAAAGGGGCCAACGAATACGGCCCGGAACCATTGTGAGGGATATAATGGAAAAAGATTTTCAGATTTCTACCAGTCATATGGTCATGGGAGCGGACCTGAATCCGCGGGACAACCTCTACGCAGGCAGCTGTGCCCGCTATATGGTGGAGACGGGGTTCCTGACTGTGCAGTCCTATCTGGCTTCTCCGCATATCGTCTGTTTTAGCCTGACGGGACTGAAGTTCCTGAAGCCCATACATAAAGGGATGTCCGTGAAAATGACGGGCACGGTCGTGGATGCCGGCCGGACGAGTGTGGGTGTCTATATGGAAATGACGGAGCTTTTGACGGGTGTCAGAGCGGCAGAAGGCTTCCTGACTTTTGTATCCATCGCAGAAGAGACTCAGCGCCCCGTGCCCCATCATAAAGTATTCCCGGGAGTCAGTGATGCCATGGCCGCAAAGCGCAGACAATATCTGGCCCTGAAGGCAGTCCGGTAACTTTCGGCTGTCTGCTGCGGCTGCCGCTCAGCGGTCACGCTAACATATCCCCGCAGACAGGGGGGATGCTGCAGGGGACTGCTGCGTGTAATGGAACACGGAAAAAAGAAGCTGTCAAACCATAAAAACAGAACTGTAAAAATAGATACAACTTTTTTTAAAAAAAGGCTTGCATTTTTGCTGCAAAGAGAGTATAGTATCTTCTTGCCGGCGGTAAGAAACAACGGCGGCAGAGCTGCGAGGCATCTTTCACACAAGAAAATTTCAAAAAAAATTAAAAAAGTGTTGACAAGATGAAAACTTCGTGGTAATATATAAAAGCTGTCGCTGATAAAGCGAACAGCAAGGAATGAACCTTGAGAACTGAATATTGATTGACAGATGTGCGGGTCAAGTCACTTTTAGTGACGCGACCGAGTCACTTCGAGAAAACGAAGTAAAAAAACAAAAGCTAGTAATGCAAGAGCCAAGCGGCTCTTCAAAATACCTATTTTGGAGAGTTTGATCCTGGCTCAGGACGAACGCTGGCGGCGTGCTTAACACATGCAAGTCGAACGGGAAACTTATTTCGGTAAGTTTCTAGTGGCG
>Ga0256406_1002667_pt1 | contig 24393 bp, 23 predicted proteins | sample RumenRJG_03DNA_FD_185986 | JGI IMG/M metagenome (GOLD analysis project Ga0256406, IMG submission 185986) | Bovine rumen microbial communities from Lethbridge, Alberta, Canada - RJG_03 | ecosystem: Host-associated > Mammals > Digestive system > Stomach > Rumen | place: Canada: Alberta | collected...
AATGGTATAACTCGAAGCGCATCAAACTCAGACTAAAGATGTCTCCTGAACGGTTCAGGAGACATCTAGCGTCTGAGTTTGTGATATGATGGCTTCAACGTAGTCTAATTAGATGGGTACACATCACGAGCCCGTCCTTTTTCGATGGCGTCCGAGGTTAGCCTAGAGGAGGCCGAGGTACACCAGGACCGTGAGCACGGCTTCGGCGATGGAGACGAGGAACCCGAGGGCGCCCAGGACGACGCCAATCGTTGCGATGTTGTCGTGCCGGAAGTCCCGCCAGCCGAAGTAGATGGCCAGAGGCCCGAAGAGGAGACCGATGTAGATCCAGGAGCCGATGCCCATCCAGAAGGCGAGCCAGTCGTTCTGGCTATGGAACCGGTTCTCGTTGTAGCGCCGGTCCTTCTCCGCCCGTCTCTTCTCCTTCTGCTTCTTTCGGCTGTCCGCCTTTGCGAAGTCATAGCCGCAGTACGGGCAACGGGTCGTCCCAGAGGCGAGAACGGAATGGCATTTCGGGCAGATGTGGGCTTCTTCCATTGGGATTACCTCTTTCCGGGCTATTATACCGCACCGATTCGGCCGCTCCTCCTCCTTCCGGAAAAAGCCATGTCTTTCGGTGCCGGTCGGCCCTTTGCCCTCCTTCTTCGTCTCGGCGGAAGAAAGGAATCGTTTATAATGGAAGAGTCTATCTAGGAGGCTTCTGCATGTTCCCAATCGGTAAACTCGCGATGAGCCAGGCCGGCGTCCTCGGCCTTTCGCTTGGCCTTTCGATTCCCGTCGCTTTAGCCCTGATCGGCTTCGGGATTTTCTGGCTCGACCGGAAGCGAATCGTCAAGACCGCTCGTAGTCTCGGCGAAGTCTTCGACTCCTACCATAAGAACCTGACGACCAACTGCAAGGAATCCATCAAGCGGCTGGAGGACCTCGGCCGCTACAGCTCTTACTACGCCGGCCAGTTCAACCAGCGGAACAAGCAGTACCAGGAGATTCTCAGCCAGCGGGACAAGAAGGCGGCAACCGACGTAGCCCACCTGAAGGGATTAGTCGACAAGGGGCGCTTCAAGGAGGCCAGAGAGAACCTCCGTCCGGTCAGCGACGAAATCGACCAGTACGCCAAGGCGGTCGACTCTTTCACCGGGGATCTCTCCTCCTTGCTCCAAGAGGACATCAACACGCGCGATGCCTCCCTTTCCGACAAGCAGAAGCTGAGGAAGATCCGGCAGTTCTACGACCAGAACCAGAACGAGCTGAAGCCGCTGGAGAAGTCTTTTACCATCATCTTCACCGACGCGGACAAGACGCTGGCGGACTTCGACCGGCTGACCAACGAGTCTCATTACAAGGAAGCCCGGGCCCTGCTTCCGCAGCTCGACGCCCTACTTAACGCCATCCTTCAGGTCCTGCCGGATCTGCCGAAGCTCGAGACGCTCGTGAGCACCGTCTTACCGAGCCGGGTGAAGAAGATGAACGACGAGTACCAGGCCATGGGGAAGGAAGGCTATGTCCTGACCTACCTCGGGATGCCGGAAAAGGTCAAGGCCATGGACCAGGAGATCGATGCCCTCCGGGAGAAGCTCCTCGTCCTCGACACCGCCGGCGTCAAGGAGCGGATTGACCAGCTGACCGACAGCATCACCGACGTCGAGCTGAAGTTCGAAGGCGAGCGAAAGGCGAAGGAGACCTTCGAGAAGGAGTGCTCGAAGTCCCCTCTCTCCTCCTTCCAGATTGAGAAGCGGTACTCCTACCTGATGAACGAGATGCCCGGCTACCAGAAGACCTTCGTCCTCCATCCGAGCTACATCGAGACGATGGACAAGCTGAAGAACGACATCGAAAGCATCAACTATCTCAAGCAGGACCTCGACAGTTACCTCGAGGCCGGAAACCGGCAGCCCTACTCCGTCCTGACCTCGAAGAGCGAACGGATGCGCAACGAGATCGCCAAGGTGACCTCCGCCATGGACGGCTACGAGGCTTACCTGAACGGCCTGAAGGAGAAGAGCGAGAAACTCTACCTCCAGGTCCGGGACGAGTATGTCGCCCTGAAGGAAGCCCAGACGGTGCTGGACCGCAAGATCGGCGTCCCGGCGACCGTGAGCGCCTTCAACCCCCGGTTCAAGGCGGTCTACGACTCGATTGCCGCCATCGACCGGATCCTACTGACGCCGCCGGTCGACGTCGACAAGGCCGAAGCTCTCTTCGAGCCCTTCAAGACGAAGTCGGAAGCTCTGATTGCGGACGTCGCGAAAGCTCGGGAGGAATGCGACAAGGCGGAAGCCTCCTTCCTCTACGCCAACGCCTTCCGGGACTACAGCAACACTGCGCCGCTCTTGAACACGGCGGAGAAGTCCTTCTTCGAGGGAGACTTCGAACGCTCCACCGAGGCGTCGCTGGAAGTCATCGACGCCTATCGGGTGAAGCCGGCCGCGCCGACGAAGAACGCCTGAACCGAAAATCGGCCTCGGTGCTCCCGAAGCCGGTTTTTTATTGTTCCCAGCGCTTATGCCGTGATTCCGGGGCCGCTCCTCGGGAAGGCGAGGGAGAATCCGACGTCGACGAGGAAGGCGGCAAGGAGGAAGGCGACGAGGACCCACTTGACCTTGGCGGGGATCTTCCGGAAGAGGACCTCCAGGGCCGGGGCGACGAAGTAGACCATCGCCACGCAGCCGCCGCCGAAGGCCAGCCCTCCATAGAGGCAGATGAAGCCGTTGAGGTTCAAGGGCATGTCGCTGTAGTCCCAGTACCGGATGCCCTTGTATTTCCAGAGAAGGGCCCCGGTCGCGTATTCGATGGCAAGGCAGACCACGATGGAGATGAGGAAGGTCAGCCACGGCCACTTCCTCAGCCTCTTCAGGAGGACGAGGACGGTGACCCCGCCGGCACCGTAGATGGGAAGCCACGGGCCGTAGAGGGTACCCCGGTTGACAAAGGTCTGGGTCTGGATGAGGTGAAGGAGGACTTCCCACACCCAGCCGATCATCGAGACGGCGAAGAACATCAGGAAGAGGTCGACGACGGAGTAGCTCTGGCCGAAGTCTCCGGCCTTCTGCATGAGCCAGGACTTTTTCTCCTCCTCGTCGAGGGTTTGAAGGTCCTTCTGGATGCCGGCGCCCAGGACCGAAGCCTCCCGGAGGATCCGGTCAAAAATCTTCGTCTGGCTGATCTCGAGATACGGGCGGGTGAAGAGGAGGCCGAAGAGGTCGCCCGTCAAAAGCGAGAGAGCGTCCCAGCCGAGGAAGGAGAGGCGGTAGAGGAAAAGCGACCTCTTCCGCCCCTTTGCGAGCTTGAAGGAGAGTCTCAGGACTTTTCCAGCCGGCAAGGTCGGGTTCTCGCACAGGATGTCGTCCACGAAGAGGAGGCCGAAGTACACGACCGGGAACGGGAAGATAAGCATGGCAGAGAGAACCAGTAACACGGACTTTAGGAGTTCGACGCGGACGATGTTGAGATAAAAACCGCTTCGGAAACTATAAAGCAGGGTGTTGGTCCTGGCCTGGCCCTTCTCCCGGCGGTGGAAGTAGAAGCGGGTCCCGATGTGGAGCGGGGCGAGGAGGAAGATAAGGAGGGAGAGGTACGTCAGGAGGGAGAGAACCAGATAGAGAATCTGGGTCCGGGACGTAAAGTCCGTCCCGTAGAAGAGAGAGGCCGTGTAGAGCGGGAAGGTCAGAAATGGCGTCGCCAGGTTGAAGAGGATTCCGAGGACGTAGGAGAGTACCTGAGATGTGGTGTCCGTCCCGGTCAGAAAGTCGGGCTGATAAAAGCGGACGATCTTCAGGACGTATCCCCAGTTGTTGAATCCGCTCTGCTCTCCGCCGGAAATCCGGATCAATACGGCGCCGAAGGCCACGGCCGTCGTCAGGCTCGAGAGAAGGGCCAGGAAAACGTTCCGCCAGTACGGCGACCGAATCTGGCCTTTTGCCTGCCGCTTGACCTCGGAATAAGGGTGCATGCCTCTATTTTACCGGATTCGTACCGCAAGACTTTCATTATCGAAAAAAACTTTTCCACGAAAAAAGCGGAAGAACGGCTTCCGTCTTCCGCTTTACGACGTTTCCCGGCTCTACTTCCCGTGCATCAGGTAACGGATCATCCGAGGGTTGTTCTGAAGGACCTTCATCTGGTTCTTCATCGAGCTGTATCCCTCCAAGAGGGCCGTGACCTGCTTCGGGCTCGTCCCGGAGCCCTTAGCAATCCTCAGCTTCCGCTGACTCTTGATCATCTCCGGATGCTTCCGCTCGTCCCTAGTCATGCTCTGGATGATGACTTCTGTCGTCTTCATCATCTGCTCGGCTTGGTCGGCCTGCTCGTCGGTCACCTTGGGGGCGTTAGGCATCATCCGCAGGATTCCCTTCAGCGGGCCCATCTTGTTGATTTGCTTCATCATGGCCAGCATGTCGTTCATGTCGAAGAGACCCTGCTGGAGCCTTCGGCTGGTCTTCTCCGCCTGCTTCTCGTCGACCTTCTCCTGGATGGACTCGACGAGGGAGACGATGTCGCCCATGCCGAGAATCCGGTCCGCCATCCGGTCCGGATAGAAGTTCTGCAGGTCGCCGATCTTCTCGCCGACGCCGACGTACTTGATGGGTAATCCCGTCAGCTTCTTCACGCTTAAGGCCGCACCGCCCCGGCTGTCGCCGTCGAACTTCGTGAACACGAGGCCGGTGATCGGGATCTCCTTATGGAAGGTCTCGGCCACGTTCGTCGCGTTCTGGCCGGCCATCGAGTCGACCGTGAGGAGCGTCTCGTCGACCGGGACGGCCGCCTGGATGTCCTTCAGCTCCTGCATCAGCTTCTCGTCGATCTCGAGCCGTCCGGCGGTATCCAGAATCAGCACGTTCACGTGCCGCTCGCAGGCCTTCTGGTAGGCTTCCTTGGCAATCTCGACCGGCGAACGTCCGTCCCTCTCGGCGACGGTCTCCACCGGCGGCTCGCACTTCTTGCCGAGCGCCTCGAGCTGGTCGATCGCGGCCGGACGGTAGACGTCCAGGGCGCCTAAGAGGACCGACTTGCGGTTCTTCTTCTCGAAGAGCTGGGCCAGCTTGGCCGCGCTGGTCGTCTTACCGGTACCCTGGAGACCGACCATCAGGATGACGGTCGGCTTCCCGTCGAGACGGAACGTGATGTCGTTGTCGCCGCTGCCGAGAAGGCTGACGATCTCGTCGTGGCAGATCTTGATGACCATGTCGCCCGGCGAGACCTGGCTAAGGACCTTCTGGCCCATCGCCTTCTCGCGGACGTCCGCGATGAAGTCGTTGACGACGCCGTAGTTGACGTCCGCGTCTAAGAGGGCCTTGCGGACCTCCTGGAGCGCCTCGTCCATGTTCTTCTCGGTCAGGGTCGCCGATCCCTTCATCTTCCGGAAGATCGATCCCAGCCGTTCGCTAAGCCGGTCAAATGCCATGGTTCACCTCCTGAAGCGCCTTTCGGATCCATTCGTCCTTCTTTTCGGGCTTTGTCTCCTTGAGGGCTTCCTGCAAGTCGCGTTCTTCTCTCTTCCTCTTCCCGTCCAGCCCCAGCTTCTTCTCGTAGGCAGTGAGCCGTTTCTCCCCTTCCTTCAGGGAGAGATGGACGGCGTTCCGGCTGACCCCTTCGTTCTCCGCAATCTCGGAGAGGGAGTAGTCCATCTCGTAGAAAGCCTGCATCCGCTTTAGGACCTTCGCCGGGAGCAAGGCTCCGTAGAGCCGAAGCAAGGTCCCGAAGCGCTCCTTCCTCCTCAGCGGGTCGTTCTCTTCCGCCCTCATGCGGCGAGGCTCTCCTCCTCGTCGCCCAGAAGCAGGCCGTAGAGGTACTTGTCGAGGTCGAACTCCTCGAGGTCGTTCATCCCTTCACCGAGCCCGATGTACTTCACCGGGAGGGCGAGACGATCCCGGATGGCCAGGACGATGCCGCCCTTCGACGTCCCGTCCATCTTCGTGATGACGATGCCCGTCAGCGGGACGGACTCCTGGAACACGGAAGCCTGGTCGATGCCGTTCTGGCCGGTGTTGGCGTCCAGCACCAGCAAGGCCTCGTGCGGGGCCTCCGGAATCACCTTCCTCATGACCCGGACGATCTTGCTTAGCTCGTCCATGAGGCTCTTCTTGTTCTGAAGCCGGCCTGCGGTGTCGAAGAGGACCAGGTCGTAGTTCTCATTCTTGGCCTTCGACAGGGCGTCGTAGCCTAAGGCCGCCGGATCGGAGTTCGGCTTCGACACGAGGTCGACGCCGACCTTCCCGGCCCAGAAGGCCAGCTGCTCCACGGCCCCCGCCCGGAACGTGTCCCCGGCGACGAGCAGGACCTTCTTTCCCTTGTTCTTGTACTTATAGGCGAGCTTGGCGATGGTGGTCGTCTTCCCGCTGCCGTTGACGCCGCAGAGAAGGACGATCGTCGGCCCCTCCTTGGCGAAGGAAAGGGACGTCTGGAACGACCCTCCCTTGTTGGCGTAGCCGACGAACATGTTGTCGACGAGAAGGTCGTTGATGGCCGAGGGGTCGCTGATTTTCTCGGCGCTCGCCTTCTCCGCCGTCTCTCGGATGAGCTCCGTGGAGAGGTCGACCCCGACGTCGGCTTCAATTAGGATCCGTTCCAGCTCGTCGAAGTATTCGGCGTTGACGACCTTGTTGCTCTTAGCCAGCTTCTTCAGCCGTTCCGTGAAGCCGACCCGCGACTTGTCCAGGCCGGTGACGTACTTGTCCTCGATTTCCTTCTCGCTTTCTGGCGCCGGGGTCGCCTTCGGCGCTTCCGGAGCGGAAGATTCCGGCGCCTTCTTCGGCGCTACCTTCGGCTCTTCCTTGCGGTGGGCAAACTTCTCCTTCAGAAAATGGATTAAACCCATGGCTCACTTCCTTCCGACGCTCTTGTTCAGGGCGTCCATCGCGGCATTCCTTTCGGCTTCGACGTGGTTATGTCCCCGCCCGAGGCCGATGACGACCTGATGATAGCGGGCTTCGACCGTGAATTCCACGTCTTCCGTGTTGAGGTTCTTCGTCTGGACGACGACGTAGTCCGGGGACTGCCCGCCGAGGCTCTCCTGCAGCTGCGTCTTCGGGTCCGCGTTGAGCTCTTGGATCAGGGAGAGCGCCTGTGGAATGTAAGGCGCGTAGATCTTCTCCAGGAACTGCCGGACCGTGGCGTAGCCCTGGTCGAGGTAGACGGCGGCGATGAAGGACTCGAAGACGTCCTCGTGGATCTTCCGGTGGTTCTTCTCGTTTCCCCTCTCCCCAACCGAGTAGCGGATGAAGGAGGACGTGGCCAGCTTCGTCTCGGTGAACGCAGTCAGGGTCGTCCCTTCGACGAGCCGGGAGCGCATCTTGCTCAGTAGCCCCGAGTTAGCCTTCGGGTAGGCCTGATAGAGGAAGTCTGCGACGATCATGTCGAGCAGGGAGTCCCCGAGGTACTCCAGCCGGTCGTAGCTCGGACAGTCCGGATGCTCGTTCGTGTACGAGGCATGCGTAAAGGCGCTCTCGTAGAGCGAGAGATCCTTCGGATGGATGCCAAGGGATGCGAGCTTCTCTTCCAGTCCGGGAATCATCAGCGGATCTCCTCCTGGATCTTCTTCGCAACATCCGCCTTGGCCGCCAGGGTGGCGACCCGGATGGCGTGGTAGAACGCCGTCGCATCGGAGTTGCCATGGCCCTTGACGACGTTCCCGTTGATGCCGAGGAGGATGGCTCCTCCGTACTGTCGGGCATCAAGGTTCTTTTTCATTTCCTTCAGGCCACTCTTCAGATGAAGATAGCCGAGCTTCGACCAGAGGTTCCTCGTCACGGCCTTCTTCAGGTAGTGGCCGGCCATATGGGCCGCCCCTTCCGTCGCCTTCAGGAAGACGTTGCCGGCAAAGCCGCCCGTGACGATGATCGGGTGAAGGCCGTCTAAGGCGTCCCTCGCCTCGACGTTTCCGCCGAATCCCGGGAAGTTCTCCTTCTTCAGAATCTCGTAGGCCTGGACGATCTCGTCCGGTCCTTTTCCTTCCTCCGTCCCGTTGGTCAGCAGGTACGTCTTGGCTTCCCGCTCCGGAAAGAGGGCGGAGAAGAGAATCCGTCCCATGTGGGCGTATCCGACCAGGTCCTCGCACGTGTTGACGTTGTTCGCGCCCACGTCCAGAACCAGGGAAGGCTTCTTCGGGTCGGCGGTCGGCATCGTGGTGCAGAGCCCCGCCCGGCTGACTCCTTCCAGGTTCCGAAGCAGGAACGTCGAGCCGATGACGAAGCCCGGGGTGGAGCCGGCGGTCACCAGAGCGTCAGCCTTCTCCTCCTTCATGGCCTGCAAGGCGAGGTAGAGGCTCGACTCCTTCCGGCGGAGGAAGTCGAGCGGCTTGATCTCCATGGGGATGACGTCCGGAGCGTCCAGGATGGTCACCCGGGAGTCGCCGACGTCCTTCCAGAGGGGAGTCAGGACTTCCTTCTTACCGAAGAGGAGGTAGGAGACGTCCTCGTGCTCCCGTAGGAAAGCCAGTGCCCCTTTCGAGAGCTCCTCCGGCCCTCTGTCCGAGCCCATCAGATCCAGTGCCAGTCGAACCATGGTCTGCCTCCTGTGCGATTTCCTTATTCTATCAGAACCAGCCGGCCTTCAGGCCGGCGTTTCTCTTCCGCTAGGCGACGAACGTCTTCTTCTCGCCGAGAATCCGCCTCAGGTATTCGGCGTTCTCCTTCTCCGTGGGATTCCTGAGGATCTCCAGGGCGTCCTCCTTGGCCGCCTGGAAGACCGGTAGGTCGCTGACCGGGTTCGCCAGCTGGAATCCGTTCTTCCCGCTCTGCTCCTCCCCGCCAATCGCCCCGGCGCCCCGGGTCCTCAGGTCGTACTCGGCAATCTTCATGCCGTCGCTGTTCTCGGCCAGGAACTTCAGCTTGTCGATGTCGTCCCGGTCCTGGCCGTCATAGAGGAAAAGCGCCAGGGCGAAGTCGCCGGAACGGCCGATGCGTCCGCGAAGCTGGTGAAGCGTCGAGAGGCCGAAGTCGTTCGCGTCGTAGACGATCAGAAGCCCGGCCGAGGAGACGTCGATGCCGACCTCGATGACGGTCGTCGAGACGAGAATCGGCTTCTCCCCGGAAAGGAAGGCCTGGTAGATCCTGTCCTGCTCCTCCTTCCGGATGCGGCCGTGGAGGGACTGGACCTTCTCCTTCCCGAAGCGCTCGGCGTACCACCGGGTGATTTCCTCGACGTTGGCGCCCCTTGTCGTCCCGCTTTCGATCTTCGGCGTGATGACGAAGATCTGTCGCCCGGCCTCCAGTGCCTTCTTGACGGCCTTCTCGAGAAGCGGGTCGCTCGAGCGGAGCACCTCGCTCCGGACGAGACGGCTTCCGTGCGGGAACTGGGAGAGGGTGGAGACGTCGACGTCGCTCTGGATGACCTGGGAGAGCGTCCGGGGGATCGGCGTCGCCGACATCATCAGAAAGTCGACGTTCGATCCCTTCTTCAGTAGCTCCTCCCTCTGGCCGACGCCGAAGAGCTGCTGCTCGTCGACGGCCGTGAGGCCGAGGTCATGGAAGATAACGTCCTTCGAGAGGGCGGCGACGGTCGAAACGAGGAGGTCGACGCTTCCTTCCTTCAGTCCGTCCAGAAGCTCCTTGCGCTTCCTTGCCGGCATGCCGGAGGCTAAGAAGCCCACCTTCATCCCGGTTCCGGCGAAGACCTTCTCCGCGTTCCGGAAATGCTGTTGGCTCAGCTCGTAGGTCGGGGCCATAAGGACGCCCTGCTTCCCCCGGAGGTAGTTTCCGTAAAGAGCCGTGAAGCAGACGATGGTCTTCCCGGTTCCGACATCTCCCTGGAGCAGCCGGAACATGACTTTCGGACTCTCCATGTCGAGGATGATCTCCCGGATGGCCAAGAGCTGGTCCTTGGTCAGCTTATAGGGAAGGGAACGGACGAACGCGTTGATCTTGTCGTGGGGGACGGGCCGGACGTCGAGACGCTTCCGCCCGGAGGCCTCCTGCTTCAGGAGGAGGACATGGGTGCAGTAGGAGAGCGCCTCCTCGTACTTGAATACCCTCAGGCCGCGGTCCCTGGCCTTCTCGTTCAGGGGGAGGTGGACGTCCCGGAAGGCCTGCCCTTCCGGCTCAAGGCGGTATTTATCCGTATAGCGAGGGGGCAAAGGACTCTGAAAGTAGTCCAGCTCCTCGGGGTTGCTGAAGAATTTCCGGATGGTGTTCGCAAAGTAGCTGCTGCTGACCCCTTTCGGAAGGGAGTAGCAGGGCTTGATGCCGCTGATGACGTAGAGGGAGGTCGGTGAGTAGATGGCCGAGACGACGAAGACCTTCCTCGCGTCGGAATAGTAAAGGACGTAGACGAGCTCCTCCCGCTCCTGAAGCTTCGGCATGTAGAAGCTCTGGTTGACGATGAGGCAGCGGATGTTGTCCTCGCCCCAGGAGAAGCGAAACCGGATGATGCTCGTCGCCTTGTTCGGCGTGGTCTTGATGTCCGTCGGAACGCCCTTGAGGACGTACCGCTTGCCGTCGACGGGCGGCCGGTCCATCGGCGTCAGCCGCAGGGACTCGTACCGGGTCGGGAAATGCCGTAGCAGGTCCTCCGGCGTTCGGGCGCCGAGGGCCTCGAATAGTTCGTTCTGGTTCACGGCAATATTATACCGGGTTCCGGACGCTTCTTTCCTCCTCGGCAAGGATTGCCCCGGTTACCCGGCGTCTTGGACTAGTAAACGCTTTCTACTCCTTTCCTAGGGAGAAAAACTTCTTTCCCTGCTCTGTCCTAAAAAAAGAGGTAGAATGTCACCGAAACGCCTGGAAAGGGAGGGAGTACTCCGGAAGGCGGCTGAACAGAGAGCCCGGGACGGTGGAAGCCGGGCCAGCCACGCCAGAGGAAATGGCCCTTGAGCGGACTCGCGAAGAGAGTAGCGAGCTCCGGGTTCGCCCGTGAAAGCGAAACGGTATAGACATTGTACCGGCCGAGGAAGCGGAAGCGATTCCGCCTCGAACTAAGGTGGTACCACGGGATTCTTGCCCGTCCTTAGGGAGAAGACGACGAAGTCTTCTCCGAGGGCGGGCTTTTTGGGCTCCGTCCTCGGAGGGAAGGAGGAGCCATGGCGTTTCTAGAAATTCGGCATCTGAGCAAGGAATACGGAGGTGTCCCGGTCCTTTCCGATGTCTCCCTTTCGGTCGAGAAGGGGGATATCTACGGCATCCTGGGACTCTCCGGGGCTGGAAAGTCCACCCTGGTCCGCTGCATCAACGGGCTGGAGACCTACTCCCAAGGCGAGATTGACCTCGAGGGGGCGTGCCTTTCCTCCCCCTCCCACCCGCTGAACCGGAAGAACCGGCAGAAGATTGGGATGATCTTCCAGGATTTCGCTCTCCTGGAACAGAAGACCGTCTTAGCGAACGTGGAGCTGGCCCTGGAGATCGAATCTTCGTTCCTGAAGGAAAAGAAAGCGAAACTTCGACAGGAGGAAGAAAAAGCGCTTTGTTCGAATCCCCAGGACCGGAAACGAATCCGGAAGGAGTACCGGAAACGGATATCCGGACTGAAGGAGGAGCTGGCACGCAAGGCGATCCAGGAAGTCGGCCTGAGTGGGAAGGAGTCCTTTTATCCAAGCCAGCTGAGCGGCGGACAGAAGCAGAGGGTCGCCATCGCCCGTGCCCTCGTCGTGGAGCCTCTCCTTCTTCTGAGCGACGAGGCGACCAGCGCCCTCGACCCGGAGACGACCGACTCCATTCTCGCCCTGCTCTCCGAGCTCAACCGGAAGAGGGGACTGACCATCCTCTTAATCTCCCATCAGATGAACGTCATCGAGAAAATCTGCAACAAGATTGCCGTCCTCGACCATAGCCGGATCGTCGAGAGCGGTCCCTTCGGGGATGTGTATCTCGCCCCGAAGTCCGACACGGCCCGGCGCCTTCTCTATGCGGACCACCTGAAGACGTCCTTGACCGAGAAGAGGCTGATTCGTCTCCTCTTCGACGGGAACGACGACGAGCCGATCCTAGCCGGCATCGTCGAGGACTGCCATCTGCGTCTCTCCGTCGTCTATGCGGACACGAAGGTTCTCGACGGGAAGGTCTACGGCCAAACGGTCCTGAAGGAGCCGAGCGAGGAGAGGAAAAACGAGCGGCTGAAACGCTACCTCGGCCTGCACGGCATCCGGTACGAGGAGGTGACCAAATGAACGTCTATCTGAAAGCTTTCCTGGAGACGGCGGGGATGACGTTGATCTCGACGTTCCTCAGCTATCTCGTCGGGCTTCCTCTCGGCGTCCTTCTTGCGGTCACCGGGAAGAACGGGCTCCATCCGAAGCCGGTGCTCAACGGAATCCTGTCCCTCCTGGTGAACGTCCTCCGGAGCATCCCCTGCCTGCTTCTCATCATCCTTCTGATTCCGCTGAACCGTCTGATCTTCCAGCGGGCGACCGGCGAATGGTACGTGCTCGTCCTTCCGCTCTTCGTCGCCTCCTTCGCCTATGTCGCCCGCGTGGTCGAGCAGTCTCTCTCCGAAGTCCGGCGTTCTCCCGTCGAGGCAGCGAAGAGCCTCGGAGCGACGGACGGGCAGATCATCCGGAAGGTCCTTCTGGTCGAAGCCCGTCCGTCCCTCCTATTGGGCCTCGGGGTGACGACGGTCACCCTGCTTGGCTATACGTCCTTCGCCTATGACTTCGGGGCGGGCGGCCTGATCGCTCAGGCCTACTCGATCTATCATTCCGATCCGATGCACTATCTTTCAAAGCCCGCCCTCTGGATTGTCCTCCTTCTCATCGTTGCGCTGGTGCAGGGACTTCAGGAACTGTCGTTGCTTCTGGCCAAGAAAGCGGACCATCGGGTCCGGGGCCGGAACCGAAAAGAGGAAAAACAATGAAACACAACGTGATTCGGCTGGGCCTTACCTTCCTTCTTCTTACCCTTCCGCTGGCGGGATGCCGGAAAACGGAGGCCGAGAAGGTCATCACGGTGGCGGCAAGCCAGCTTCCCCACGCCAAGATTCTAAACGAGGCGGTACGGCCTCTTCTGGCCAAGGACGGCTATACGCTAGAGACGACGGTCCTGGAATGGTCCCAGATGAACAGCGCCGTCGCCCGCAAGGAGTACGACGCGAACTACTTCCAGCACCTTCCGTTCCTGGAGAACTATAACGCCTCCGTCTCCGACGAGGAACAGCTGACCATGGTCTGCAAGGTGCACTTCGAGAAGCTCTGCCTCTATGCGAGGGACATCCAGGGACATCCCTCCGTCCAGGACGGGGACCGCATCGAGATCGTCAACGACGTCAGCAACATCGAGCGGGCTTTGCTCCTCTTAAAGAGCAAGGGAATCCTGTCCGCCATCCATGACTCCTGCTATAAGGACGGCATCTTCACCACCTTCGACACGTCCGACCCCAATGCCGAGGTGGACTTTGCTCCGGACTATACCCACGTCCGTCTGACCTGCATCCAGGAGAGCCAGCTACCGACTTCCTTAGGCGACTACGACTTCGGCGTCATCCCGGGAAACACGGCCCTGACCGGTCTCGGCGCGGACTATGCCAAGCGCATCGTCTCTAGCGAGGACGTCGACGACAAGACCGTGAGCCTGAGGGCCAACGGCATCGCTGTCCGGAAGTGCGAGGAGAAGAGCGCCAAGGCGCAGGAGCTCGTCAAAGTCTTCGCGGACGCTTCCGTCAAGGACTACGTCGATAAAACCTTCGGGGACAGCGTCCTCTACTTCTATCAGGATCTGACGAAATAACGTTTCTTCTCCGTCGTTCTACTCGGGAAGGACGGAATAGGAGTAGGAGAAGGACTGATGAGGAAGCAAAAGGTGCAGGGTCTTCTTCTGGGCGAGCTCCTTCGGGGCATGGAGGAAGTCCGGAAGGCTATACCACTGCTCGATGGCGACGTAAGGGCCTCTGCCGTCGTTCCATAAGGCGAGGTAAGGCGCCTTGCCCCGCTCTATCCTTAGCCTTAGGCCGTCCTTCCTTACGAGCGTGAGGGAGGGAACGTCCGTCCGAAGAATCAGGGTCGGATACAGGCGGAAGAGGGCCCGTGAAAGGAGGATCTCCTTGGTCCGAACCTGGAACTCCTCCCCGGTCATGAACTTGCCCTCCGAATCCGTCCTCTGGACGTAGAGCACGGCCTCCTCCGGAAATTCAATCCGGCTGCCGGCGATGTCCTGCCCGTTTTCGTCGGGCGTTCCCGGGACGGCGAAGGCCGGGTGACAGCCGCAGCCGAAGAAGAACGGCTTCACGTCGTCGTTGACGACCCGGTAGGAGGCCGTCATCTTCCGACCTTCCAGCTGGTAGCGGACGGAGGCCCGGAAAGAGTAAGGGAACTCCTCTAGCGTCCCGGCATTGCTGACAAAGGAGAGCTCCATGGCCTGGCTGGATTCCTTCTTCCCCTGGAAGTCGACGTAACGCAGGACGCCGTGGTTCCTCAGCGAGTAGGTCTTTCCCTCGGTTTCGTAGGTCCCGCCTTCCAGCCTGGCGACGAAGGGGAACTGGAAGATGTCCTGTCCCTTCCAGCTTCCTTCGACCGGCTGGTAGAGCCACTCTCTCTTCGACCGGCGGTCAAAAACCGACGTCAGGCTTCCGCCGTGAAGGCTCGCCTCGACCGACAGTTCCTCGTTCTCGATTCGCATCCTTACACTCCTCTGTTCTCTGCCATTAGGATAGCACGAACGGAAAGAGAAAAGGGAAGGCGGTTCGCCTTCCCTCGTTAGTGGGCTTTCTGCGGCTTGGCCAGGGTTTTGTGCTCCATCGACTCGAAGGCATGCTTCTGCAGGATGAGGATGGTCGGAAGATAGACGAGGTCCACGAGGATCCAGCTGAGCGGGAAGGCCGCGTAGAGCCAGAAGACGGTGTGGAACTCGGAAAGGGGGAAGAGGGTGTAGAGGAAGAGAATCCGTCCGCCGGTGCATCCGACGAGGGTGATGGCGGCCGGGGCCAGGGAGTGCTTCATGCCTCTCAGGTACTGCCCGTCTACGTCCATGATGCCGTCGAGGCCGTACGTCAGGGCCATAATATAGAGCCGTTCCTTGCCGGCGTAGATCGCATTCGCCTGGTTGACGACGCTGCCGTCCGAGGCGGTCTTCTCCTTCGGAATCAGGACGGAGAGGAGCGGGTCGGCCAAGAGGACGCAGATCAGGGTTGCCACGCCCCAGAGCAGGAGCATCCAGATCATGCTGTACCAGTAGGTCTTCCGAATGTTCTCCTTCTTCCTCGCTCCGTAGTTCTGTCCCACGAAAGAGACGCAGGCGGCGGCACAGGCGTCAATCAGGGCGTAAAGATAGTTTTCAATCTGCTGGGCGGCGCTGCTGCCTGCGTTAATCTCGTCCACGTTGATGGCGAGGACGGCTCCGTCAGCAGCGACCCTCGTGTAGTTCGTGATGGTATAGAGGCTCGCCTGGATGAGCAGGTTCGGGATTCCGAACGCCAGACCCTGGATGCCCGAAGGCACGCCAATCTTCAGGATGTCCTTCAGCGCGTCGCCGTCCATCCGGAGACGGGACCAGCGGATTCTCACGAAGCTCTTCTTGTAGAAGGTGAACCAGAGCAAGACGAGGAGGGCGGAGACAAACTCGCTGATGACCGTCGCCCAGGCGACCCCGGCCACGTCCAGCTTGCCGTAGATGACGAAGATCGGGTCAAGCAGGACATTGATGAGCCCGGAGATGAGGAGGACGAAGAACGGCGTCTTGGAGTCGCCGAGGGCCCGGAGCATCTGCGAGCCATAGTTGTAGACCATCAGGAAAGGCATCCCGATGAAGTAGATCTGCATGTAGAGCGTGGAGTTCGCCAGGATGTGGACCGGCGTATCCATCGCCTTCAGGAGCGGCTCGGAGATGAAGTACCCGATGATGCCGACGAGGAGGCCGGAGATCAGCGAAAGAAGGACGGAAGTATCCAGGACTTTCTGCGCCTTGATGCGGTCGTTCGCTCCCTTGGCGTTACCTAAGGCGACGTTCGACCCGAGGGAGAGGTTAACAAAGACGGAGACGATGAGATTGATCAGGGCGGTGTTCGACCCGACGGCGCTCATGGAGAGCGACCCGCCGCCGTAGTTCGCGACCGTGTAGAGGTCGACGGTCGTGTATAGGAGCTGGAGGATGGTCGTGAAGGCCATCGGCAAGGCCAGAAGTGGGATCTTCCAGAAGAGATTCCCGTTCGTCAGGTCCATCTCGCTGGAGCGAGCCCGTTTCATCTTCTTCGTTTCGTTCATTTCCGTTTTCAGACAAACAAAGCAATACTATAGTCTTATTCCGAGGGAAAACAAGGAGGAGCGGAATGGCAATGACGAATCTCGAGGAGGCCGAAAGGGCTTTACGGCAGGAGAAGCTGACGCTCTGTCTCTATGACGGGCAGAGCTACTGGAAAAGCACCGAGCGGGGCGTCCGACCTCTTCTCTCCCTGATTGACGCGAAGAAGGATGTCTCCGCCTTCAGCGCCTACGACAAAGTCATCGGAAGAGGGGCGGCGCTTCTCTATGTTCTCCTCCGGCCCAAGGAAGTTGCCTGCGATGTCCTCTCCGAGAAGGCTCTGGACGTCTTCCGGAGCCATTCGCTTCCGGTCCGGTATCAGACGCTTGTTCCGGCCATAATGAATCACCGGAAAACCGGTTTCTGCCCGGTTGAGGAGGCGACGAAAGACATCCAGGACCCAATCCTGGCCCTTCCGGTCATCCGTGCGACGCTTCAGCGGCTGAAGGACTAGCGGACTTCGACGAGGCAGGAGCGGAGGACGTCCAGGGCCTCCTCCTTCTTCTGCGGGGTCACTCCGGCGGTCAGACTCTGGTCGACGAGAAAATGGGCCTGAGGCAGGAACGCCTTGAGCAAGAGGACGTTGCTGATGACGCAGATGTCGGTGCAGAGGCCAACGACCTCGATCTGAGGCCGGAAGTCCTTCTTTTCTTCGGCACGCTCCATGAGGAGCTCGCCGAGTCTTCGGCTGCCGAAAGTCTCTTTCTCGACTTTTGTCGCTCCAGCAAGGATGTCTTTTAACGAAGGGGCGAGCTCGTGTCCCTCCGTCCCCTTCACGCAGTGCGTCACCGGAAGCTGTTTTCCTTCCTCCGTCGAAAGGTAGTCCTTGCCATGCGTATCCAGCGTGTAATAGACGTCCGAAAGAGGATATTCCCGGATTTTCTTCCAGACTCCCTCGACGATGCCGACGGCCTCCTTCGACCCGAGCGCTCCGTCGATGAAGTCGTTCTGCATGTCCACGACGACCAGAATGCGGTCCATCTTCGTTTTCCTCCCGGTTCAGGATACCATGGGCGACCCTTCTCCGGAAATGTTCCGTCGGCTTCGTTCCCGGCATCTTCGTCCTTTCTCTCTTCCCGGAGACCGCTCCCCAATGCTAAAATAAAACCCCATGAAAATCAGCGAACGCAAGATTCGACGTCTCTTTGCGACGATCCTCGCCCTTCTTTCCGTGGCGCTTCTTTCCATCCAGGCCGTCATCCTGTCGAGCGGCCACCAACTCTACGAGAAGCAGGTGACCGGACTCGGCATCGCCAACCGGGTGCTTGCCTTCCTCATCCCGGCTTTCTTCTACCTCAGCTCGATCCTCCTTCTTTCCCACAACCCGTCCCGAGGATGGCGACAGCGGGTCAGCTTCCTTTTCTTCTATTCCCTTTTCTTCGAAATCTTTCTCGCCTTCTTCCTTTTCGCGGACTCCATCCTGATTCCGGGAATCGTCTTTTGGCTCCTCGACGCCGTCCTTCTCCTCGTGGTCACCTACCGTCGGATTTCCGATCTCTGGATTGACCTTGGCTTCCTTGCCGTCGGCGTCCTTGCCATCGTGTTCACGGACTTCTTCCGATCGGTCGGAGCCGCTACCCTTCTTCTCTCGGCCCTCATCGCCTTAAGCGGTGCTGCGACCTTCCTTGCCTACCGGAACAGCTTTAAGGAAAAGAGCGAAGGCCTGGAGGACGTCGCCCTGGCGGGCCTGACGCTTCTTGTCTCCGCGCTCTTCTTCCTCATGAAGATCCTCTTCCGCAGCAACGTCGGCCTCTCTAACACCTTCACCTTCCTCTTCCTTCCTGTGATGTTCTTCTCGCTCTTCTTCTCGAACCTCGCCTACGAAAAGCTGATCCGCACCTTGCCGGGCGCTTAGCTTCGACGGAGAATGGTTTCTATGCCGCCGCTTCGGCGGCTTTTCTTGTCGGAACGGAAAAGGAGCAGCGGAAGCGCTCCGCCGCTCCTTAGGAATCCTAATAGTCGCCGTATTCCCAGCCGCCGGAGCTCTCCGGATGGTCGCCATTGTTGGTGATCGTCAGGGTGATCGACTTCGTCGTCGCCTCAATCTCAATCGTCCACTTCTTGCTTTCGTTCGTATAGGAGTTCTCCGTGCCGGCGTCGAGCGTGTATCCCTTCTCCGCAAGGAGCGCCTTGTAGGCGCTGACGAAGCGGTTGATCTGCTCTTCCGTCGGGACGAAGCTCTTGTCGTCGTTGGCTTCCAGGATGAGGGTCACTCCATAGTAGGGGTAACTCGCATCATAGGTGCCATAGCCTCGCCAATGTCCGGAGAAGTCCGCGTCGTAGAGGTAGGGAATCTGGGGAATGTCGCTTTCCGTGAAGTTCTCGCTTAGCCCGTAGACTCTCGTCTCTTCCGCCCAGGAGCTGTTCTTCTTGACGGTCGTCTCCAGGTTGTCGATGGCCGCCTGGACGGTCGGGTCGAGGGCGACCCCGTCATAGGAGAACGCCACGGTCGTGATGCCCGAGACTCCCGTCATGGAATCCTGGTAGTTGTAGATCTCCTTCGTGATCTTCCCGTCCTCCAGGACGATCTGGTAGTTCGTCGTGCTGCCGGCACCCTTGTTGAAGCTGTCCACGAGGAAGGCGTCCAGCACGTCGTAGACGCCCGCCTTTCCGACGAGGATCGTGTTGGTCTTCTTCGGGTCGTCCGGGTCGGGGGCCGTCGCCTTTTCCAAGGCTCTTGCGTCTGCCGTGATGAACCGGTGGTCGTACAGCGTGTCGCCCTCTTTCGGCTCGCCCGTGACCTTGACGGTCTTGTCGCGGTTGACCTGGATTGGATAGATCTTTCCGTCCTTCCGGGTGTAGCCGGTCCCGGTCTGGTTCGAGTCCATGAACAGGACGGTGTCCTTCAGGGAGTAGTAGGTGTACTGGAACGGGGCATCGCCGGTGAAGTCCTGGACCGACATGCTGGCCTTATAGACTGCATCGGTGCCGGAGAGGCGGTCCATCGCAGCCTGGATGTCGGGATCCGATTCCGTGTACGGCGTTGGCTCATTGATGATGGCGTCGGAGGAGAGGTCCGTCTCGAAGCGAAGATGCCAAGGCTGTGCCCAGTTGAGGCTTCCGAACGCCACGGTGGCCTTCCGCGCCTTCCCGTTCTCGACGTAGAAGTCGATCTCGCCGAGCGTTCCGGTCCAGAGGACCTCCTCGTTGTATGGTAGGAGGCTGTACGCCAAGGAAAACGCCTGGTAGCCTTCGTACCGGTAGACGTCCATTCCTTCCTCCGTCCCGATCTTCCGGAAGTCGTCGGCCGTGAACAGGGATCCGGGCTTCTTGATGAGGGCATTCAGCGGCTGGCTCGATGCGTCGGCGGAACGGACGGTGTTCGTCGCGTCCAGATAGCGGGCCTCGACTCCTTTGTCCGTCCCGACGTACAGCAGGCTGCTGATCTTGTTTCCTTTCTCGTCGATGGTCTCGAAGAGCCTTTTCTGGTTCGTTAAGTCGTAGCGGTAATCGACGCCGAGAATCAGGGTCTCGACGGCTTCCGACTCGGCCGTCTTCGATTCACTCTCATAGATCCGGCTCTGGAAGGTTCCCGTCTCCCCGCTCAGGAAGTCCACGGCCGCATCCGGAATCTTGTCGGAAGAGATGGAGAAAGAGGCGCGGGCCTCCTCGATGTCCACGTCCGAGGCCGAACCGACGTCCGAGAAGACAATCTGGTTCTTCTGGTAAGCCACCATGACCTTCGTCCCGTCCACGGTCGTCTCCCCGTCGAGGTGGGCGATAAGCTGGCCCTGGTCATCCTGAAGGAAGGTGACCTGCGTGATCGCCCCCAACTGGACCTCCTGGCTATAGCCGACCATGCCCGCCAAGGCGGCGACGACGGTGCCGTTCTTGGTCACGAAGCTTTCTTCCCCGGCCGGCTCAAAGACAACCGAGGAAAGCTTGGAGAGCGAGAGGAAAACGTTATAGTCCTCGAGCGTCGTCTTCGGGGTTCCCTTCCCGTCCGTGGCGTTCGACAGGATTCGGACGCCGTCGGGATTCTTCTCGATGTTGCGGACGAGGTTCTTCCCGTCCCGTCCCGGAAGAAGAACCACACCGGAAGCCAGGCTTCCGAACTGCTCCAGGTAGTACGTCGGCGTGGAGAGGAACGTCTCTGTGGTCGTCTCGCTTTCTCCGTCTGCGTGAGTCACCGTGGAACGGAACTGTGCGCGGTAGGAAAGCCGCGCCAGGTCGGAGAAGCGGGCGAGAATCTCGGCCTCATCCAGCGGAAGAAGGGAGGACGTACTCGGTGAGGGCGAGGCCGGGGCCGGGGAGGAGGGACTGACGGGGAGGGAGGGAGTCGTCGGCGAGACGGAGTCCTTCCTTCCGCAGCTGCTCAGCAGAACGGGAAGAAGGAGAAGAGAAAAAAGAGTTTTTTTCATCGGTTGTTCCTTTCTGTCGTTATCTTCAGTACGACAATCACCAACAAACACCTTGCTAGTAATTGCCTTTAGGTTACCGGATTCCCGCCAAAAAGGGAAGAAGGATGACCCTGAAACGGCGGCACCGAAGAGGGAACGAATCGTGAAGAAGAAAATTAATCTTGATTCTGGGCAAGGTTTTCACTATGATAACTGAGCTGTTGTCCTGGCCCGGTAGACAAGCGGCTTAAGTCATAGCCCTCTCAAGGCTACATTCATGGGTCCGAATCCCTTCCGGGTCACCAGCTGAAACGACAGGGCCTGCCATGCGGCAGGCCCTTTTTCCTGTCCGATCCCTCTTTTCCTCCTCTTTCGCTTTTCTTCCGTAAACGTGGGAATCCTGGAAGCAAGCAACTTTTCCCTTTTTCGGACAACGAAGGTCATTTCGTTGGCCATGGCGGTTGATCAAAAGAACGAAAAAAGCGCAGAAATCTGCCTTTTTTCTCTTTTTTTCTCCTTTTCTCCCATCCCGAATTGGGATTGATTCCGGGCGCCTGAACCGGAAAGCGGAGACCGAAGAAACGAAAAATCCTCTTGTCTAGTCCGGCGACCGCCTTTCTTACCCGGGGGAAATCCGGCTTCCTTCCTTTTCCTCTTTTCCGATTCCCGGTTCTTTTACCGCCACGCCTTCATCCTCCGTTCCTGGAAGTTGCTTACTCCTCCGGGGAAACTTCTTCCTCTCCCCTATAATCCGGTTACGATGAACGAACAAGAACGAGTCATTCTGGCCATCGACCTGAAGTCCTTCTACGCCTCCGTCGAGTGCGTCTACCGGGGGCTGGATCCCTTTTCCGTCCCTCTTGTCGTTGCCGATGACTCGCGGGGTGACGGCACCATCGTCCTTGCCGCCTCTCCTTATATAAAGAAGAAGTATGGCGTCAAGAGCCGATGCCGCCTCTATGAAGTTCCGAAGGACATCCCCGGGCTCCTCATCGCTCCTCCGAACATGGCCCTCTACCTCAAAGTCTCCGCTGCCATCAACGACCTCTACCTCGACTATGTCGACCGGAAGGACCTCTATGTCTATTCCATCGACGAGTCTTTCCTCGACTGCACGCGCTACTTGTCCTGCCACCGCGACACGCCCCGCTCCTATGCCGAGAAGATCCTGAAGGACGTCCGGCACCGGACCGGACTGACGGTCACGGCGGGCATCGGAACGAACCTCTTCATGGCCAAGGCGGCCATGGACATCGAGGCCAAGCACCGCGAGGACTGCCTCGCCCAGTGGGACGCTTCCTCCATCCCGGAGCACCTCTGGCCGGTAGCTCCGCTCTCCAAGATGTGGGGAATCGGGTCTCGGCTGGAAAAGAAGCTCAACGCCTGGGGCTTCCACTGCGTCGGCGACATCGCCGTCTGCGACCGGGCTCTTCTGAAACGCCGTATCGGTACCATCGGAGAAGAGATCTACGAACACGCCTGGGGCCGGGACGATGCCGTCATTCAGAATCCCTATCAGAGCCCGGAGCATACCCTCTCCGTCGGCCAGGTCCTTCTTCGGGACTACTCCCGGGAAGAGATGCCCACCGTGATCCGGGACATGGCCGACGAGCTATCGGACCGGCTGTACGAAGAATCCGCCTGGACGGCCTCCTTTGCTCTTTACGTCGGATATAAGGACCATACGGGATTCGGGCGTAAGTTCGGGTTCGAGCTCCCAACCCGGGATCGGACGCGGATCGGCCGCGAGGCCGTTAACGCCTTCCTCCGTTCGACTCCTTTGGATTCCCCGTTCTTCCGTGAGGTCTCTCTTCTTGCCTTTGACGTGTATCCAGCCGACGGCCCGGTTCAGCTCTCGCTCTTTTCCTCCCCGCATTCCGAAGAAGAGGAGGAGAACTTGACGACGGCCGTCCGGGAGATCCGCCGACGGTACGGAGTAGCGAAGGCGATGCCACTGCGGGCACTGACCCTTTCTTCGACGTTCCTTGCCCGTCAGTCTCAGATCGGAGGTCATCAGCGATAATGAGAGGTATGAAGAAATGGTTGCCGTTCAAGTCCCTGAACGGCCAGGAGAGAGTCTTCAACGAGACGACACGGCGAAGGGAGGACGTCGAACGTCCAATCCTCTCCGAAGACGAGATCGACGACCTTAACCGGACGCTTTCCAGCCTCGTCCGCGGGGATAACGTCCTGATCCGCTACTATTACGGCCATCGGGTCGAACTCAAGGAGGCCGTCTTCCTGAAGGCCGAGCCCTCGGAAGGAAGAATCTACCTCTACGGCTTTTCCCTTCCTTTTGGCATGCTGCTAGGCATTCAGAGGGCTTAGAAAAAAACAATGTTCTTCGTCGTTCGCCCTCTCGATACCGAAAGAAGTAGCGAAGGAGGACAGCGCTAGAAGCAAAGAACCGAAATTCTTCTTGAACTTATTCTCCAGATGGCCTATAGTAACGCACGGCCTTCAAATGGGGAAGGCCTATATACTTTCTTGCCGATCCCTGATGTAGGACCGGCCGAAAGACCATAGGGAGGTATAGAGATACCATGAAGAATTACGAGATCATGTACATTCTCATGCCGGATCTTGATGCCGACGGCATCAAGAACGAGAACCTCGCGCTCCAGAAGCTGATCACCGACAATGGTGGAAAGATCACGGGAGTCAACGAGTGGGGTATGAGAGACCTGGCCTACGCCATCAAGAAGCAGGTCAAGGGCTACTACGTCGTTCTGGAGCTTCAGGCTCCGGCTGCGGCGATTGAGGCCTTCGACAAGGCGACCCGGCTGAATCAGAAGGTTCTTCGTTTCCTAGTCACTGTTGCCGAGAAGTAACAGAACCAGGGAAGGAGGTTCGAAATGGCTGGAATCAATCGTGTCGTGCTGATTGGTCGTCTCGTCCGCGATCCGGAGCTCAAGCGAACCGGCTCCGGGACCAGCGTGACGTCGTTCACGGTTGCCGTGGACAACATGCCGAGGGCGGGAGGGGAGAAGAGCGCAAGCTTCATCCCTTGCACGTGCTGGACGAAAACGGCGGAAAACGTCGCAAAGTACTGCACCAAAGGAAGCCTCGTCGGGATTGACGGCCGCTTGAATCAGCGGAGCTACACGGATAAGAGCGGGAACAAGCATTCCGTGGTCGAGGTCGTCGCCGATTCCGTTCAGTTCCTGGACAAGAAAGGAACGTCCGGAAGTGGAGAGAACGCCCCGACCGATGCGAGTCCGGCCGAGAACGGCAATGATTCGAATCTGCCGGCCCACGAGGGCATCGACAGTTCCGACGATCAGCTACCGTTCTAGTCAAAGCTAGTTCGTCTAGCGGAAAGGACATTGAAAGACATGTTTCGCAGAATGAGACCTCGGAAGAAGGTCTGCTACTTCACCAAGAACCACATCAAGTACATCGACTACAAGGATGTCGAGCTGCTCAAGAAGTACATCTCGCCCTCGGGCAAGATTACTCCGAAGCGGATCACCGGCACTTCGTCGAAGTACCAGAGAATGCTGGCCGTCGCCATCAAGCGGGCCCGCTACATGGCGCTTCTTCCTTACGTCGCCGACTAATTCAATCACTAAAAAGAACTCCAGCCTGCATCAGCTGGAGTTTTTTTGTTCTGGAGAAGAGACTTTCGAAAGAAAAACGGTGAAATGTGGCTCAGGAACAAAGAGGTCAAGGGAAGGAGGGAGAAACGGAAGTACTTCATAGCGCTTACTTCGAAACCACAGAGATGGCATTCTTTGCGCATGAAGAGGAGCTTAACCCCTTTCCTGTCGACGTTCCGGCCCAAAATCTTTCGAATGTTGTTGACTTGGGGCAGGCGGGATGGTAGAATTCCTCTTGCGCTTCACGAGAGGCGCGATACGGTCGCTCTTTGAAAACTGAGCGGGATGACCAGCACACACAAG
>Ga0256406_1002669_pt1 | contig 24391 bp, 20 predicted proteins | sample RumenRJG_03DNA_FD_185986 | JGI IMG/M metagenome (GOLD analysis project Ga0256406, IMG submission 185986) | Bovine rumen microbial communities from Lethbridge, Alberta, Canada - RJG_03 | ecosystem: Host-associated > Mammals > Digestive system > Stomach > Rumen | place: Canada: Alberta | collected...
TTTCCAAATTCATTCTCGCCAAGATTGCACCTCATCTCTTTGAGGACAAACGCTTCGCTGAATTGTTCATTCGCCATATAAACTCCTATAAGGAGTTTCGACTTATGTAGCAATTCTTCAAATTCCAGCCAAATAAAAAAGCGTGGGACCGAAGGCTTGCTGACACGGAGGCTCTGGTAAACCTGTTACACAACAAGACCGAACGGCCCACGCACAGGGTGCGTGAGCGTCCGACTTGTCCTTGTGTAACTTGAAAAATTTACCAGATTTTCCGCGCCAAGAACAAGAGTCGAAAACTCAAAAATTCCGTTCGCTCCGAACCTTTTAGTACGGAGCTATGTCTTTGAAAAATATACATTATTTGCTTCTCGAAAAGAGATCTTGCGGTGTGCACGACGAGTTATTTTTGAGGTTTTAGGGGTGGAACCCCTAGGCGAGTAGGTAGCGGAAGCCTTGCCTAGATCCTTTGATTTCGCTCTGGGTGACACAGGCAAGGCGAACGCTAGGGAGAGACTTCTCCCTCTCTGCTTTGTAAAAAGAAATAAATTTTTCAAAAAATCGGCATTGAGCGCCTGAAAAATACGTGTATAGTTATAGATAGGGGTAGTTCTCTATTCGCGAAAACCGACGCGTTTCGGTAGCAAAATGAAAAATGGATGCAAAACGCATTCCTTTTGAACAGCTCCCCATTACGAACAGGTTCATGTTTGCAATGGTGTTTGGCCACAAGGAAATTGCAAAGCCGTTCCTTGAGGCCGTGCTTGGCATTAGGATTCATGAGCTCAAGGATCCCGAGCCCGAAAAGACTATTGACGTAAGCCCGTTCTACAAGGGTATTCGCTACGATGTCTTTGTAAAGGAAACTGGCCCAGACGGAGAAGTCCTCCGCAGTTTCGACATTGAATAGCATACAAGGCGAACGTCGCAATAAAATGCTTGCATTTTATTATGACTGAGCCGTAGTTGCAGACGCCAAAGGCGTCAAATGCAGATGGAGGACAACGAGGATATCCCCAAGCGGACCCGCTATTACCAGGCGATGTGCGACAGCGAGGCTCTGAACAAGGGCGAAGTTTACTATAAGCTGAAGGATCTCTACATTATGTTCCTGTGCCCCGAGGACATTTTCGGGCAGGGGAAAGCGGTCTACAGGTTCAAGAATCTCGAGGTTGACAACCCGAAAATCGAATTGGGGGACCTCTGCTTCAAAAATTTTTATATATTCAGTAAGTATCGCGACGTCGCCGAGAAATCTATCAGGGAATATCTGGAGTACTTCGCAACAAGGAATCCGAGTTCTCCAGAAACCAAGAAGATTGACAGGATGGTGAAGTGGTACCAGACGGACAACGAAACGAGGAAACGCTATATGACTTGGCAACAGGAAATCGACATCGCTGTAGACCGTGAACGTCAGCGTGCAAATGAAATCCAAAAGCAGGCTGATGCGGAAAAGGCCCGTGCTGATGAAGCGGAGGCTCGCGCCGACAGGTACGAGAAAATGCTTCGCGAACTCGGCAAGTTGTAGTTTTAGTGCTAGGTATATGCGTTGCGAATTGATGAAAGACTTTGATGAAGCTTGGCTGAAGCATCGAACAGCCTGCGAAATCGCGAAGAAAATGCGCGATAAGGGTGTAGATATTTCTTTTATAAAAGAAATGACGAATCTTTCCGAAAAAGAAATTCGCGAACTCTAATTGCTCTAAAAAATGCTTTGCTAGGCGGTCTGATGACCGCCTTTTTGCTGTATAACGCGTTTGTACTTCAACTCAGCAAAGCCTTCGAGACAATCAAAGTATTTTCGGCCTATTTCGTAAAAAGAAATAAATTTTTTGAAAAAATGGCGTTGAGCGTCTGAAAATTACGTGTATAGTATAGATAGGGGCGGTTCTCTATTCGCGAAAACCGACGCGTTTCGGTAGCAAGATGAAAAAAATGGATGCAAAACGCATTCCTTTTGAACTGCTCCCCATTACGAACAGGTTCATGTTTGCTATGGTGTTTGGCCACAAGGAAATTGCAAAGCCGTTCCTCGAGGCTGTACTTGGCATTAGGATTCACGAGCTCAAGGATCCCGAGCCCGAAAAGACTATTGATGTAAGCCCGTTCTACAAGGGTATCCGCTACGATGTCTTTGTAAAGGAATCGGGGCCGAACGGAGAAACTCTCCGCAGTTTCGATATCGAGATGCAGATGGAAGACACCAAGGAAATCCCCAAGAGGACTCGCTACTACCAAGCGATGTGCGATAGCGAGGCCTTGAACAAGGGCGAGGTGTACTACAACCTGAAGGAACTCTATATCGTGTTCCTGTGTCCCGAAGATATTTTTGGTCAGGGAAAAGCAGTCTACAGGTTCAAGAATCTCGAGGTCGATAACCCGAAAATCGAATTGGGGGACCTCTGCTACAAAAATTTTTATATATTCAATAAGTACCGCGACGTCGCCGAGAAATCTATCAGGGAGTATCTGGAGTACTTCGCAACAAGGAATCCGAATTCTCCAGAAACCAAGAAGATTGACAAGATGGTGAAGTGGTACCAGACGGACAACGAAACGAGGAAACGCTATATGACTTGGCAACAGGAAATCGACATCGCTGTAGATCTTGAACGTCAGCGTGCTAATGATGCAGAGCGGCGCTTTTTCGAGGCAAAGGATCGTGCAAACAAGGCTGAAGCCTATGCCAATGAAGAGAAGGCTCGTGCAAACAAGGCTGAAGCCCATGCTAATGAAGAGAAGGCTCGTGCTGACGAAGAAAAGGCTCGCGCAGACAGGTACGAAAAAATGCTTCGTGAACTCGGCAAGTTGTAGTTTTTCAAAAGAACGATTATTTTTGACCCGTTAACATTCAAATAAATGCGAGCCTAGCTTTAAACTAGGCTTTTTAGTTGTCAAAGGGATTGCGGCAGCGCCAGTCTCCGCTGCGCGGCTGACTTGCTGCCCTGACGGGCTTATCGCTGCGCTCAAAGTCCTAAACAACTCGCAAGCACTTCGTGCGCCTCGTTGTTTAGTCGGCCCCTCTTCGAGTGTCCGTGTCCGTCACCTACTTGTAAAAAAAGAAAGCCACCTGATAGGTGGCTTTTCTTTTTTTAGAGCGGGAAAAGGGACTCGGACCCTCGACCCCGACCTTGGCAAGGTCGTGCTCTACCAACTGAGCTATTCCCGCGGGGTTGCCCAATTATAGAATAATTGGGCGGAGGTGTCAAGGGGATGGTAACGCAAAAAATGAATTTTTTTGCTTTCCCCTTGTTTGTTGGGGCTGGATTAACCGCGGCGGTAGCCGTTCGGGTTGCTCTTTTGCCAGTTCCAGGCGTCGCGGCACATTTCCTCGATGCCGTACTTGGCCTTCCAGCCGAGTTCCTTGAATGCCTTTTCGGGGTTGCAGTAGCAGGTGGCGATGTCGCCTGCGCGGCGGGGCTTGATGCTGTAGGGTACCTTGACTCCGTTCACCTTTTCAAAGGCGTGCACCACGTCGAGCACGGAGTAGCCGTGGCCTGTACCCAGGTTGTAAATGGCGAGTCCGCACTTGTTTTCGATAGCTTTGAGGGCGCTCACGTGGCCCGAGGCGAGGTCGCAAACGTGAATGTAGTCGCGAACGCCAGTTCCATCGGGGGTGTCGTAGTCGTTACCGAATACGCCAAGTTCCTTGCGGATACCTACGGCGGTCTGCGTGATGTAGGGCATTAAGTTGTTCGGAATTCCGTTCGGGTCTTCGCCGATCTTGCCGCTCGGGTGTGCACCGATCGGGTTAAAGTAGCGCAGCAGTACCACGTTCCATTCGGGATCTGCCTTCTGCACGTCGATCAGTACCTGTTCCAGCATCGACTTTGTCTGGCCGTAGGGGTTGGTGATGGCGCCCTTCGGGCAGTTCTCGGTGATGGGAATTTCGGCGGGATTGCCGTACACGGTGGCCGAAGACGAGAAGATGAAGTTCTTGCAGCCGTTGTTGCGCATGGCGTTCAGGAGCACGAACGTCGCGTTCATGTTGTTCTCGTAGTATTCGAGCGGCTTGGCGACCGATTCGCCCACGGCCTTAAGACCTGCGAAATGGATGCAGGCGTCAAAATGGTTTTCCTTGAAAATCTTGTCCATGGCGGCGGCATCGCGAGCGTCCGCCTTGATGAAAGGGACTTCCTGTCCGACGATTTCGGAGACTCTGCGGATGGATTCATCGCAGGAGTTCACGAGGTTGTCGACTGCGACTACGGTGTGGCCAGCCTTGTAAAGTTCAATAATGGTGTGGCTGCCGATGTAGCCTGCGCCGCCGATAACTGCAATCTTCATAAATAGTCCTTCATTTTTTGAGGGAAAATATACAAAAAAGAGGTGGGGAGGGGTGCAGCGGAGTGCGTCAAAAGGGATTGCGGCTGCGCCAGTCTCCGCTACGTGGCTGGCTTGCCGCCCTACGGGCTCAACACTCACTTCGTTCGCGTTAAGCTCATAATTTGCCTCTTCGCACTTCGTGCATGAGCCAAATTATGTGATTTGGCGTATAGGGAAAAGGGATTGATTCGTCGCTAGTCTCCGGTCTGCGACCGGCTAGCTCCTCACCCTGACGGGCTTATCGCTGCGCTCAAAGTCCTAAACAACTCGCAAGCACTTCGTGCGCCTCGTTGTTTAGTCGGCCCCTCTCCCCCAAGGGGTCTCGGGTCCGATCCATTATCATTCGAATACAAAAAAGGCCTAGCTTTATGCTAGGCTTCTTTTGTATTCGAGCGGGAAAAGGGACTCGGACCCTCGACCCCGACCTTGGCAAGGTCGTGCTCTACCAACTGAGCTATTCCCGCGGGTGACCCAATTATAGAATAATTGGGCGGCTATGTCAAGGGTTGGTGCAAAGAAAAAATTAAAATTCTGTTTTTTTTGCCCCGAAGTTCGAAAAATCCCGCTTTTACGCACAAAAATCCATGGGGAAGGGGAAGCGGAAGCTTGGCGAAGAGGTCTTCCGAAATCAAGAAATCCTGTCCGAGTTTGGAGCAGAGGGTCTGGATTCGGGACGTGGTGTTCAGCACGTCGCCGTGGTACGCCATTTCGCTGCCGAAGTTTCCGACCTCGGTCGAGATGACCTTCCCGCAGTGGGCGGCGGCCTTGAATGCAGGGCAGATACCGTAGCGCTTGAGGAATTTCCCCTTTGTTCTGTCTAGACACTCGGCAAAGTCGTGGAAACATTCCAGCGGACGGGCTCTGCGGCGGCAGTCTTTCGTCTTCCAGGTCAGGAACACGCCGTCGCCCGCAATCTGGTAGATTTCACCGTGGTTTTCTTCGCAGCAGTTCGACAGGAGCTTGTAGTAGTCGCGGATAAAGTTGCTGTAGGTGACGTGTCCCAGTTCCTCGGCGATTTCGGTGGAATGCTTCATGTCGATGAACATGAAAATCAGGTCCTCTTCCTTGGGATCCTGGTACTTGCCAAGCAGCGTGTTCATAAAGACGCGCGTCCCGAACTTCTTGTGGACCGAGCGGATAAAGGTAATCAGATGGCCGAGCAGGAACAGCGACAGGATCAGGATGTGGCTGCTGGGGTCCTTGAAAAACTGGATGACCTGTTTTAACGAAGCCTCGTTGATCAGCCCTTCGCTTTTGTCGATTTTCCAGATGAGGATGCAGAGGGTGAGGTTTGCGCATATGCTTGCCAAAAAGAACCAGGAACGGATCAGCAGGGCGGTGGCGACGGGGCGCCTGTCCATCTCGTCTTGCAGAATCATCACGTCGTAGATGGCGTGGGAAAGTCCGCAAAACAGGGACAGCTGCAGCATGAACAGCATTCGGCTGGAGTCTATGCCGTTGCCGGAACCATATTGGAACAAAAGGGATGTACACAGGGTTGCGATAACCCAGCTAAGGATATAGAAGCATACGGCCTTACATTTACGTTGCGTCAGTCGAGTAATGGCCATGGCACCTTCAGTGGATAAATAGGGGGAGAGCCCAGATCATGGCGATAATAATAATATCTTTATACGATTCGTCAAGGAGTAGGGCCGATGCGAGGAAGAAAATTGTGGTGGAAATCGTCAAAAAAATCAGGAGCGGGAGCCGCTTCTTCAGTTTTTGTTTCCAGGTGAGGTTTTCTTCGTTGCGCATACTTCTTATATAATCTAAATTTTGGTAAAAGTTTCCATCGTATTAAAAAATTATGTTGTAAAGAGATGTTTTGTGTTTATCTTCACATTCCGTTTTGTAAAAAGATTTGCGACTATTGCGATTTTCGGGTGATGCCTGCCCAGCCGAAGCTCTATGAGGGTTTCACGGATACAATTTGTAAGCAAATTGTATGTTTTGAGAATGAGCATCCGGGACTGTTGAAGACCGCAGAAACTCTTTACCTGGGAGGAGGTACTCCGTCGGCTTTGCCCCCTGCCTACCTGCGCCGAATTTTTGAATGCCTTGCTTTGGTTGGCGTTGATGCGCTCCGATTGCGCGAGGTCTCGATGGAATTCAATCCGGAATCGACGAACGAATGTATGGTGGAATCGGCGCTGTCATTGGGGGTGAACCGCATCAGTTTGGGCCTGCAGACTTTCGACGCGGACCTGCTTAAGCTGGTGGGGCGTTCCCATTCGGTGGAGCGGGGGTTCGAGGCGCTTCGATTATTGACCTCGATGCCAAATTTGCAGGTGAATGCCGACCTGATGTTTGACCTTCCGGGGCAAACCGTAGAAGGCTTTTTGGCCGACGTCGATCGCCTTTCGGATTTTCCGTTGAATCATGTCAGTTTCTATGGATTGAATGTTTCTCCGCGTTCTAGACTTGGACACAGGGTTTCTCGGGGGGAGCTTTCCGTGAACGAGGACCTGTACGAGCCAATGTATCTGGGGGGAGTCGAAATCCTTGGCCGAAAGGGCTTTGGACGCTACGAAGTGTCAAACTTTGCGAAGCCGGGATTCGAAAGTGCCCATAACCAGAATTATTGGGACCGGGGCGAATATGCGGGCTTTGGTCCTGGGGCGCACAGCTACATTGGCGGAATCCGTTTTTATGCTCCCGAAATTTACCCGCGCTGGAGTGATTATGTCGCTGCAGGGTGTCCTAGTGACGCGCTTACGGTTGACCGCCTGAATCGCGATGACGAACTGATGGAGCTGATTTGGCTATCGCTTCGGCAGTCGAAGGGGCTCCGTTTTGAAGATCTTCGTGCCTTGGGAATCGATGATGCCGAATTGCGGGCGTCTGCTTGCGTTGACAAATGGCTGCGTAAGGATTTTGTAATAAATGAAGGCGGAAATCTCCGCTTAAAAGGCCGTGGTTGGATCTTTATGGACGAAATCGTAACGGATCTTGCGAACGTATATTCCAACTTGGAATAATCTAGTTTGGAATGCGGGTGAGATACATGTCACAACTATAAATTTTGTTGTTCGTTTTCTAAAAAAAAATCATATCTTTGGAATGTGTGCTATGCAAAGTTTTTTTTGCGTGTGTTCAGTTTTTTGCCGAGGTCGTAATGTTGCAAGTCAAGACAAATTTTCTTTCGCTGATTCTGCTGTCGATGCTGAGTTTTTCGACAGGTGTTTTTGCGTTGGATTATCCTGACTGTAGTGACTACGAATCGGTTCCCGATGAAGAAAAGGGCCTGTGCAAGTATTACCGTATCTGGGATGACCGCGGTGCCCAGTTGTGGGTGGTTCCTCCCGGAGAAAATCCCTATAACAAGTCGGCGGCTATCAAGGGGGCGACGTTCTACGTGTATGCCCCGAAAGAAGAGGGCCTAAGTCGCGATTCATTGACCCTTCAGCTGAACGATTCGAAACTCTCCAAGGAAGAGGCCATTATCAAGAACCTGACGGCTGTGACGGCTGATGAAGAAGGCCTTGTGAATGTCCGAATCGGAAGCCGCTACGAACTGACCAATTTTCCGCTGGGCACGTCGGGTGACGCGGCTGGCTCGGATCCGATTGTAAGCTTGGTCTACAGCTTCTATGTCCCGTACCTGAAGTACTATGTGGAAGGCAAGGAAATTACCAGCAAGTCGCAGATGTCCTACGAGGTGGGCGACACGATGCATGTCGATGTCGAGGCCATTATCCCGATCGGTCGTTCGAAGGGCCGCGTGGACTCGGCGCTCCAGAGAACCTTCTACATTACGGCGGAAGGTCAGAGCGAATCGATGGTGTTCTTGAGCGAAGGCGGCAAGAACCTGAAGCAGCCCGACGAGACGATCCGTCTGGATATCAAGGATGGTAAGGGCAAGTTTATGGTTGTGTCTACCAAGGCCATCAGTGACGGTTCGACCTTCACGATGAACGCCTTCCCGGACAGCCTGAACAATAACGAGTTCATCTTGAAAAATCCGTTCCCCGGCGAATACCAGTTCACCAATCCTGACATGCCGACTTTGGATAGCGCCGCAATTTACGATACCGACGGCGATGGTATTGGCGATAGCATTGCCACCTGGTTTGGCGGCAAGATGGACTCGGTCTCGGTGGATTCGTTCTACTACAGCTGGCCGAACGACGATTCCTTTGAAAAGTATAGCGGTGACGTCAAGCAGAAAAAAGACATGTACGGGCTCCCCGACGTGAAGGTTGAATTGCAGAAAGATTCTGCGACGGGTGCGGTCAAGGCCTTTGTCTGCACAACGGTCGGAAACCGTTGCGAAACACTGCAGACGGCTCTCGCCGATAGCATTGGAGCCGCTATTCAAGAAGCAACCTTGATTAAGGGAAATACGGGAAGCGCAACCGACACTCTGCTCGTTCGATTCAACAAGGATATGGATACATCGTGGACGACCGGTCGCGGTTTGAAGCTGAATGGATCCTCGATTGACGTGACGGCGTTCTCAAAGGATGGTAACCTGTGGGCGTTTGTCGTGGATACGGGCATCGTGCATGTGGGCGATATGCTCAAAATCGAGACGGTGTGTGGTTCCGAATGCCCGGATGGAATCTTGACTGCTGCCGATGGAGTTCCGACTAGCAAGAACAACCAGGAAGTCCCGGTGCAGAATGCGGGTCGCGTCCTGGTCGACAACGACAATAACGGCTTCTATGACCGCAATGGCGATGGCCGGATGGATAGTGCCTCGGTCGGCTTTGAAACTCCGATTACCGAAGAAGACCTGAAGAACATGGATATCACGTTCTACTGGCTCGATGGCGATGGCGAGTTGCTTACAATCAAGCCGAACCTCTCTGACCTCACGATTTCGTCGGATGGTCACGTGCTGGGCTATGCGCTCGATCCAGAAAAATACGATGTCAAGGAAATGCTGACGGGCATCGACAAGTCCTATTCCAAGGGCGGAAAAATTGAATACGGTTACGCGACGATTTCGAACAAGCTCTCTGTCAATGGCAAGGATACGACGGAATCGGCGGATTACAATATGCGCGACTATATGCCGCCTGTGATTTCTTCGACGTTCCTGTATCCGGAATCATTCCAGGAAATGGAACCGGACAAGTTCAAGGTGACTTTCTCCGAGGCGATGGACTACAAGAACTCGACACTGACGGATGACTGCCTCGCGTTCTATGTCGATGGACAGTGGGTGCATTACAACTTGAGCTCTGCGGAGTGGAGCGACAATGGCCGTACGGTGACGCTGTTTATGGAAGCGGGCGAAGATCTTGCCTCCCGTATGAACCCGGCGGATTCGGTGCGCTTCGATAACTTTACGAGTGGCCTTGCAGATACCAAGGGAAACAAGGTCTCTGAAATCTCGCCGACCGTGATGGTGGAAGGTGACCCGCGCGTGATTATGAAGACGAACTCGTTTGCGGACTTGAACAAGGCTGCGGAATTGAGCGAACGTGCAAAGCCGTTTACGATTGAGCATGTGAAGAATGCCAAGGAAGCGTCCGACCAGTCTTCGCTCGGAGTGCTGATGGATGTCGGTTTCTCGACCATCATGACCAAGGATGATTCTGTTGGAATGTCCGTTCCGAATATGGATAAGATCGGCTTGACCTGGGAACTGTATGTCTACACGAACTTGGGCGCCTATGTGGGGGGCGCCTCGGGCAAGATCGATTGCGATGATCCGTTCTTCGAAGGCAACTGCCTCGAAAATCCGGACAAGCTTTATGTGCGCTGGAATATGCGCTCCGATAACGGCCGCAGGGTCGGCGCAGGAATTTATTTGGCGAAGTTCAAGATTAAGGTCTATGGCGCCAAGGATGATTTTAAAGTTGAAAGAATCTTTAGATGGGGCATTTCTTCCAGGAAGCACTAGCTGGGGAATCTTTCCGAGGGTACGAACATGATGAAGACTGTGAAATACTTATCGACAATGTTGCTCGCGATGGCCGCTGCGGCAGCGGCCCAGTCGGCTTCGATGCCGCCTCCCGAAAACCCGGCGACGGGTATTTGGATTCAGCAGGTGGGCGATATCGTGCCGCATGCAGCGACGAAGGCGACCTTGTACTATACCAAGTACGAGAAGGACGACCGCGTGAAGAGTATCAGCTACCAGTACGATGGTGCGGGTTACCTGCTCATGAAACCGTCGGACAAGAAGACTCTTTGTACGATGACTGACGGACTTGTCGGTGCAGATGGTATTGTGCACCACCCTGATGGAGACCTCCTTGTTGCTGGCCAGAATAGGGAAATTCATAAGGTGAGCAAGACGGCGAAGGATTCCAGTAAACAGTGCCTGGTCAAGACGTCGTATCCGAAGCAGAGTACAAACGGTTTCTGGCACCTTATGATGGATCCGAACCAGAAATGGTTGTGGGCCGCGGGTATTCCGGGGTACCTGTTCCGTTATTCGACCAAAACAGACCCTGCTGTGGGCAACTTTGCGTCGACCGGTTACAAGGTGACCCTTCGTCCGAAATCTACGAACCGCCGTAAGGATGACAAGCTGTCGACCGTGATTTGGGATGGCGATGGAAATGCTTACTTTACCTATTCCGATTATGCGGGAGGTGGATGCGAAGCGGGCGGTGGCTATGCGACCTGTACTCCGGAACAGCGTAAGGCGAGCTCGGCGAATGCCTATTTCGGTAGGTTTACCGATACGACCTGGACCACGGTGACTCGCGAAAACCAGGCGACTGTTGGTGGGGAAATTGGTGAATCGGTCATTACGTCGGTTGGAACGGAAATCTTGATTGACTCCCTTGAAGGTGCCCACGGTGGTGCATACGATACTTACTCCAAGACAATCTTCGTGTTCGGTGGTTCCCGCATCGTGCAGATTCAGCCTTATAAGGATGTGGCGGGAAATCAGCGTGCGAAAGTGGTGGCGACGATTGACCTCCGCGAATTCTTCTTTACCGAAACCAAGGATAACATGACTGGCCCGAGAACGCCCGGCGTAGGTTGGCGTCTGGACCAGGGTACGACTGACGGATATGGTCATTTGTTCGTGGCATCCAATACGGGTCACATGATTTTTGTGGACTATGCGGCAAACCCGAAAAAGCTGATCAACGACAATGTGCTTGTTCACATGCAGTGGATTGATAACTACCTGGATGACTTGGCTCCGCTTTCGGGCGTGGGCATCGTTCGTGAAGGTGGCCATACGGGTGATGACGACATTTCTAGCGCTTCGCAGAGTAGCTCGTCCTTGGTGGAATACCAGGAATCGTCAAGCAGCGCGAAGTCCAGCAGCAGCACCGGTAGCAGCAATAGCACCGGCAACAGCTCCGGTAGCGAAAACAATGGCAGCAGCAATAGCACGGGCAATAGCTCTGGCAGCGAAGACGGCGGCAGCAGTGGTAGCACCGGCAACAGCTCCGGCAGCGAAGATGGCGGCAGCAGCGGTAGCACCGGCAATAGCTCCGGAAGTGAAAACGATGGTAGCAGCAACAGCACGGGCAATAGCTCTGGTAGCGAAGACGGCGGCAGCAGCAATAGCACGGGCAACAGCTCTGGCAGCGAAGACAACGGCAGTAGCGGTAGCACCGGCAACAGCTCTGATAGCGAAGACGGTGGCAGCAGTTCCTCGAAGGGTAACGGTAGTGGCGAAGATATCGATAATCCGTCTTCTTCGAGCCGCTACTATGGTTCGGGCGACGATGTAGATACGAAGTCCAGTTCTTCGAGAATGTACTATGGCGCAGATGATGTTGATTATGACGATGATTCTGGCCTGGACAACTACCCGTCTGCTGATGACTTCGAGAAGGGTGATTCCCTGGTCAAGAAGACTGTGATTTTGGAACCCACGGATCCTGATCCGAAGAATCCGAAGATTGTTGTCATTGCGGGCAACAGCTACCTGCTGACGGACGATCCGAAGGGTATTCCGATGGATCTGCGCTTTGACGCGGGATTGGATTCTGCCAAGGTCGGAGACATCGTTGCGATTACGCTGGCTCCGGATAAGGTGAAGGAATATTTCGGCTCTGCAGATTCCCTGACGCTGTTGCCGAGCCAGAATGTAAAGTTGATTGACCCGAGCAATGGCGAAAAGACCGATAAGCTGGTCGTGAACGCCGATGGTAGTGTTACGTTCTTTGTGACTGCCGATCAGGTGGTCAAGGGCGGTACTATCAAGGTGTACGGCGGTGGAGAGATGGTTGTTATCGACAACATCAACTTCTACGATCCGATTCCGGATAGCCGCATGGGTTACATCAAGGATTCCGATAACGACATGGCGTTCGACTACCTGGAAATCCTCTTGAAGGATACCTTGCCCGAAAGCTATTACTTGGAAGGTGTTAAGCTTGTTGTTGGCGGAAAGACCTATGATTGTGTTAATCCGACAATCAAGGGAGACCGTATCCAAGTGGATGTGAGCGGCTTGAATCTGCCGGGCGTGGGCGAATTCCCGAAGGATGCCAAGGCGCTGATTACCTACGGTGACAAGGAAGGCTCGGGAGCGACTTACCAACGTGAGGCTTCTGTGGTGGAAATGGGTAGCAACGTGATTAAGGATGCTTATGCAATCCGCAGCTCGAACGGTCTTGATTCCCTGTTCCTGCAGTTCAATATCGACCTGATGCCGGTCGATGTCGCATCGCCCGACATGCTCGTGATGCTCAAGCAGGAAGGGGCGAGGTATGGACTCGACGAAGTGCTTAAGGTCTATATGCCCGCGAAGGATATTGTAATCCTGGTCGGTAAGACCTTCAAGCTCAAGGGCTCCTACAAGGATAGTGTGTCGCTCTATCCGACCGTAACCTTTGAAAGCTTGCCGTATATCACCTCCGACGAATACGAACGCGAAGTGCCTGTCAAGGTGGTGGATCGCTTCCCGTCTTCCAAGAACGTGGAATACTGGGATACCGACGGAAACGGTGTCCTGGATAAGATCGTGGCCGTGTTCGACAGAAAGCTGACTCAGGCAGATATTGACAGTACGCTCTATATGTCGTTCCCGTGGTATAGCTATCGCGGAATGATGATCCAGCTGCAGGCGCAACCCGCTGACTTGAAGATCGACCCGAACGATTCCACTCGTGTGATTTGGGAAGTAGCGTCTCCGACTCGCTTGGCTGAAGGTGTCACGAGCATCAGCGACAAACTGCCTGAAGCGAACATCTATACCTACTACAAGGTCTTTGACGAGACGTTCGTGAATGAGGAGACTGCTGCTCTGGTCGACAAGATGTCTCCTGTCGTTGCAAGCGCTACGCTGAATTACGGCAAGAAGGCGGATACCTTGTTGGTGGTGTTCTCTGAACCGATTAACCATAAGGACCTCAAGAGTAACGACTACTTCTCTTATATCCATGGTGAAGAAACGATTGAACTCAACCCGACGCGTATCGACTGGTCTCCGGATGGTCTGTCCGCGAAGCTGGTGTTCAATGGTAGCCAGGGAACCATTATGCCGGGCGACTCGCTTGTGGTGCATAAGGGACTCAAGGATGCTATCAAGGATAACTACGGCAACATTGCTGGTGAAAATCCGCAGTCGGTCATTATCGGTGGTCTGCTGAATCACCTGGTCGAGGCGACCAAGATGGGTAGCTTCGATGTGAACGATGACCGCATCGTAGATGAGGACAGCAACAAGACCTACACCCTGCAGACGGTAAGCTCCGTGAACCTGCGCTATGTGCCTGGAACCACGACGAAGGAAGATATGGAGAAGGAAGGAGCGCTGGGACAGCTCGTGCAGCTAGGCGAACGCTTCGTGCCGCAGCTCCTCGACCGAGCCCAGGTTTCTGCGGATGGTTCCTATGACCCGTCGGTGCTCGATTCTCTGAAGCCCGAAGATGTGTACATCTCCTTCATCGTGAACTACTTTGATCATCTGGGCCAGTACGTGAACGATACGGTGATTACTGTTCCGTGTAACAGCCCGAAGTTCGGCGGTAACTGCTTGGAAACCGACAAGAAGGTCTTTGTGAACTGGAACTTCAAGGATCACAAGGGACGCTTCGTGGGAACCGGCATTTACAATGTTCAGTTCAAGATGATCGTCCGTTACGAAAATCGTAAAATCGAGGAACAGATCAAGGACAAGTGGGGCGTGCGCCGCAAGAAACACAAGAAGTAGCATTGAGCACGGGCTTCGCCCTTTGAGGTGTGAGCCCGGGTGCAAAGCACCCTATGGGTAGAATATGAAAAAACATTCAGCTATTGCTGAATGTTTTTTTTGTGTATGTGCTTAAAGGCGGGTGAGAGCGTGAACAAGTATAAAAAGCAAAACGCCCCGGTTCTTAAACCGGGGTGGCTTGCGGGGTGAAACGAAGTGAACCCTATTTGTTATAAGCTGCGATTGGGAAAGGGGTCCAGGGGGCGGAGCCCCATGCGTCATAGGGCAGCCATTATTTGTTAATGGCTGCCAGGAACGCTTCCTTCTTGTCCTGCAGGAATTCCTTGCTGTTGTACTTGCGGATACGGCGGAGAGCCTGGTCGCGCAACTGACGGACACGTTCGTGGGAAATGTTCATGGATTCACCCACTTCACGGAGCGTCTGCGGAGCTTCCTGGTTGATGCCGAAGATGCCGGTAATCACTTTGGCTTCGCGTTCCGGGAGCTGTTCCATAAGGTCGCGGGCGAGAGCCTCGACGCTCTGGATTTCAGATTCGTTTTCCGGGTTCGTTGCGGTGCCGTCGGGGAGCACTTCGGCGTAAGTTGCCTTGGAGTCCGCCTTCAGCGGGCTATCGAAAGAAACGCCGCGCTGACCGATCTGGATAAGTTCGCGGATTTCTTCGTTGATTTCCTTACCGCGGCTCTGTTCGTGCAAAGCCTTACGCACGCGCAGGTGCTGGTTCGCCGGCAAGCGGATCAGGTTGCCCTGTTCGTTGATGGCGCGGGTAATGTAAGCCTTGATCCACCAAACGCCGTAGCTGATGAACTTAAGACCGCGGGTGTGTTCGAAAGATTCAATGGCGCGGACGAGGCCCATGGCGCCTTCGCTCACCAGGTCCGGCAGCGGAATCGGGCAGCCGCGGTACTGGATAGCAACCTTGAGCACGAAGCGCATATTGGCAGAAATGAGCTTCTTACGGGCGATCTTGTCGCCTTCTTTAGCTTTCTGGAAAAGGACTTGCTCTTCTTCACGGGAGAGGGGAGCGGTACGTCTGATGTCTTCGAGGTATCTTTTTAGTGTAGTATCTGTGGAGTCAATATGCATTTTATAACCTTATGCCCTTAATATCGTATTTTTTTAAGCAAGATGCGTGCCAAAAGTGTAAAAAATTTGCAAACTGTATCAGATTTAACAAAAATTGTCACATTTTTGTGAATTTTGTCTAAAAATATAGAAAATATGTCTTTGAAATTCAACTATTGTCATAAATTTGTGACAAACAGACCGCTCTGCTTCCTGGATCCTATCGCTCCCTGCGGTCGCTCCAGGATGACTTTTAAGTAGAATAGGGTTTTTAAGGGCAGAGCCCTTAGGCGAGGGGGTGGTAAAAGACACGGCGACAGCCTGAACTGCAAAGCGAACATTCGTCGGCCAAAGGCCGAGGCCATGTGAGCGTGGAGTTTAGGCGGAGCCGTGGCTTGCGCCAGGGGGATGCCTACCCCTTTACAGACCGTTCGGCTCATTTTCTACAAAAAAATGTGATATCGCCTCACTCTCGTCGTCACGACTCGTTTATACGAGTCGCTTTCGACTCACGGTAAAAATTTCGTATATTTACCACGCTATGTCTATTAAAGAACCTGATCAGTCGGTGTGGAACCGATTTTGGCAACAGAAGAACGATATGGACAAGGTTTACCCTTCGTCCCCGTCGGTGTTGAACACGATTAAGAAGAATTTTAAGCTCGAAGGCCTCAAGGTTTTGGAGGTCGGCGCCGGTACCGGTCGCGACAGTGCCGAACTGGCCCGCTTGGGTGCCGATGTCTATGTGCTCGATTACGCTGAAAACAGTTTGAAGATTGTGGATGCCATTCGCGCAAAAGACAATCTTTATGACAATTTGAAACTGGTGCGTGGCGATGCCTTCAAGGCCCCGTTCCCGGATTGCACTTTCGACCTGGTGTTCCATCAGGGCTTGGCCGAGCATTTCAAGGATTCGCTCCCGCTGATCAAGGAAAACTACCGCATCTTGAAGCATGGCGGTCATTGCCTGTGCGACGTGCCGCAGACCGTTCACCCGTACACCGTTATCAAGCATATTCTGATTGCGATGGACAAGTGGTTTGCCGGCTGGGAAAAGCAGTTCACCATGCCGCAGCTGAAAAAGCTCATGACCGATGCTGGCTTTGAATGCGTTTACGATTATGGCGACTGGATGCGTCCGAACCTCTTTTACCGCATTGTGCGCGAAGTGGGCTTCAAGGTGGGCGTGGAACTACCGAAGTATCCGCTGCAGGGTACGGCTTACCAGAAGGCAAAGGATGCGATTCTGGATGCGCTCGAAAACAATTCGCTTATGCACTACACGCAGTTGTGCATTGGAGTCTTGGGCAAGAAGCCCTAGCCGATGAACATCCTTGTAGTCAATTATCGCGATCGGATGCATCCCGCCGCAGGGGGCGCCGAAAAGCACCTTCACCGTATTTTTTCGCAGATTGTAGAGGCGGGGCATAAGGTTGTGCTCCTCACGACGGCTTTTGCTGGCTGTAAACCGCGCGAGACTGTCGACGGAATCGAGGTGGTTCGCAAGGGGGGCGATTTGCTGTTCCAGCTGACGGCGGCGATGAATGTCCGCAAGCTGGACCGAGAATTCAATTTCGATGTGGTGGTCGAGGACCTGAACAAGCTTCCGCTGTTTACGCCGTTCCTGGCCAAGAAGCCCGTGGTGGTGCAGATGCATCATTTGTGGCGGGGTTCGATTTTCCACGAGGCGGCGTTCCCGATTGCCTTCATGGTGTGGGCGTTTGAACGCGTTATCCCTTGGTTCTACCGCAAGCAGCCGTTTGTGGTGGTGAGCCCGAGCACCAAGTACGAACTAGAAGAAATTGGAATTGCCGAAGACCGTATCTCTGTAATCTATAATGGATCGGACGATGTAGATCCGTCGCAGGTCGTGACGACCGAAGAGGTGCCGAGTACGCCGTACTTCTTGTGGCTTTCGCGTGTGCACCGCTACAAGGGAATTTGGACTGCTCTTGAGGCGTTCGAGGAATTTGCCGAGAACCATCCGGATGTAAAGCTTGTAGTGGCGGGCGATGGTCCGCTTTTGAAAAAGATTCCGGCATGGCTTAAGGAACGCGGGCTTACGGATCGCGTTGAACTTTTGGGATTTGTGTCGCCTGCAAAGAAACGTGCCCTGCTGCGAAATGCGGTGGCACTCTTGCAGACGAGCTTCAAGGAAGGCTGGGGGCTTACTGTTGTAGAAGCTGCAAGGCTTGGGACAACGACGATTGCAAGCGATGTGCCGGGACTCCGCGACAGCGTCAGGAACGGTGAAACGGGACTCCTGTTCCCGGTGGGGGATTTTCATACTTGCGCGTCCGAAATGGACAGACTTTATAGCGACGACGATTTGCGTACGAGGCTTTCTGCTGCGGCCAAGAGTTATGCGGGCGAATTCCGCTGGGACATCGCAGCCGAAAAGACGCTTGATCTTTTGCAGGACGCTGTTATAGAGCGACAGGTGGGGGGAGGAAATGAGTAAAGTGAATGGCCGACTGAAATCGGTGCTGATCTTTTGCTTGAAACTGGTGGTGACCGCGGTTCCCGCCTACTTTGTGTACCGAAACATCGTGATGGCTCCGGACTGGAGCATCGATGACTTGTACACGTTGTTCAGTGCGCATAGCGCTTGGCCCCTGTTCATTGCGCTTTTGTGCCTTGGACTTTCGAACTTTACGGCGTGCCTGCAGTGGAAGCTGTTGCTTGAGAAACAGAACGTGAAAATGGGTTATGGGCATTTGCTCAAGCTTTATTACGTAGGACTTTTCTTCAATAACTTTATGCCGGGCAATGTGGGTGGCGATGCCAAGAAGGTTTACGACATCCGCATGCAGGGTGGGCAGGATACCGTGGGCGCAGGGCTTACGGCGACTTTCTTTGATCGCCTGTTCGGACTTTTCTTTATTACTTTGTTTGCGCTTGCGATGGGTCTGATGTTCTTTATGCACGACGAAGCGCAACGATCGTTCATGTGGCCTTCGGTGTGGATTTTTATTGGATTCTGTGCTTTGTTTGCTGCCCTTTGTAGCCGTAGGCTCGGGCGCTTGTTGTGCAAGGTGCTCGCGAAAGTTTTTCCGAAAAAGATTAACGAACGCCTGATTCACATGTTCGAGCGGTTCCAGCAGTTCCGTTCGGCAAAGCTTTGGATTTTTATTAGTGGGCTTTCGGCGGTGACGCAGTCGCTGCGCATTTTTGTCCACTATTTTTGCGGAATCGCGGTCGGCGTGGACCTTTCGATTTCGTGGTACTTTTACTACATCCCGCTCGTTGCAATCGTAAGTGCGCTTCCGATTTCGATTGGCGGTTTTGGACCGCGTGAACTTCTGGCGCAGTCGCTGTTTGCGCGTGCCGGGGTGCCGGGGCTTGAATCGGTGGTGATTCAGCTGCTCGCTTACTTTGTAAGCCTAGTGCTGAGCCTGTTCGGTGCATTTGTCTTTTTGCTCGGCGGAAGCCCTGTTGCAAATACGCCGGCGAAGGTGAACGACGAGCCGAAATAATTCGACGGCGCAGGCCTTGGAGAATCCCTGGGCGTGCGACGGTTATTAGATAGCGGTGGCGCTGTACATGTACTTCGCCCCATTCCATAAGAGGCGTTATGGACGCCGAAGAAATCCTCAAGGGATTAAATTCTGATCAGCGTGCAGCTGTGCTGCACGATCATGAAAAAGGTGCGCAACTTTTGATTCTGGCGGGGGCCGGCTCGGGCAAGACTTCCGTCTTGACCAAGCGAATCCAGTACAGGATTCTTTGCGGTGTAGAACCTGAAAAAATCCTGGCGCTGACCTTCACCGCAAAGGCCGCCGCCGAGATGCGGGAACGTGTGCAGAAACTTTTCCCCGATGCGGGCGTGCGACTGTGTACGTTCCATTCGCTTGCGCTGCATATGCTTAAGTGCAAGATTCCGTGCGAGGGTGGTGCGGGCGGCGAGCGCCCGGCTTACGAGCTCCTTGGCTTTAAGAAGATGCCCGTGCCGACGGAATTCTCGGAGCGGGAATTTTCGCAGGCGCTTTCGAAGCTCAAGTTGAAAGTCAAGGTATCGCGGGAAAACTTGTTTTCGGATTGCTACGGTGCGGCGGTGTCGACAAAGCTGCAGCCGCTTCGCGAGGCGGTACTTGAATCGGGGCAGGTTGTGTTCGAGGACCTGATCTATTCTGCGATTCAGTTGCTCGAAACCAACGAGGCGGCTCGGAATTATTTTCGCGAACAGTGGCAAGAAATCCTGGTGGATGAGTACCAGGATATCAACCCTTCGCAGTATCGTTTGGTGAAAGGGCTGCTCGGCGACCGCAAGCAGCTGTTTGTCGTAGGCGATGACGATCAGGCGATTTACGGGTTCCGCGGTGCCGATATCGGAAACATCGAGCGCTTCTGCGAGGACTTCAAGGAATCGACACAGATTCGCCTGGAATGGAATTACCGTTCGGTACCGAACGTGTTGTACCTGGCGAATGACATCTTCAAGAACAAGCCGATTCACTTGCGCAAGATGCTGCGTGCGGGAAACCTGAACGGCTCCGGCGGCAATCCGCTTTACAAGGAGAACCGCAAGCCCGAAGTCTGGGTGTCCGACAATCCTGTCGAGGAAATCCAGAAGATTGTGGAATCAATCAGGGAACTCCGGCTGGGTTATGACCTGCTGTGGAAAAATTTTGCAATCCTTGTGCGCTATAACCGACAGCGGCTTTACTATGAGCAGGCGCTCCGCGACTATGGTATTCCGATTGCGGGCGATGTCGTGACGGGCGCGGGCGAGGCGGAAAACGGAGAGGCTTCGCCCGAAGTGACTGTTGAAGACGGGGTGCACATTGAAACGGTGCATGCGTCCAAGGGGCTTCAGTATGCGGTGGTGTATTATGCGGGACTCTGTGAAAAACTGACTCCCGGCGAATGTACCGGTGACCGTAAGGCGCGAAAGAAACAACTCGATGAGGAACGGAGGCTTTATTATGTGGGGGTGACCCGTGCCGAGGCATGCCTATTTTTGTTATATTGCAAATGTAGATTCTGGAAAGGTAAACTGCGTCGATTTAGACGGTCGCGTTTTTTGCCCCGCGGTATGACTTCCCCTGCTCACTCCGCCAAAGGGTGGCCGGTTGTATCGGAAAAGGTCCGGAATCAAGATTCGGACTTCAAGATGCCTGTTATTTTGTTTAAGATTTATGTAGCCGCGACGGTGCTTGGGTATATGCTGATGTATATACTGACTCTGCCGTTTACCAAGCCTTATTATGGCAAGAATTTCGGGGCGTGGCTGGACCATAAGATTCAGGACTTTTCAAGATTTTGCATGAGGCGCCTGCGGGTGGACTTGACGATCGAAGACCAGGCGCAGCTCGGTAAGGTGGATTGGACCCGTCCCGTGTTTATTGTAGGGAACCATAATTCCTTTGCCGATATCCCGATCGTGTTTTTGGCGATTCAGAAGACGGTGGGCTTTGTCGCGAAAAAGTCTCTCGGTCGTATTCCGTTTCTGCATTTCTGGATGCATAAGATTGGTTGCATTTTGGTGAACCGTGAAAAGGGCGGTGCCGCCAAGGCGGTGCGCGAGGCGATTGCCGAAAGGGGAAATGCGGTACGCGTGTTTATTTTCCCGGAAGGGACGCGCAGCAAGACCGGTGCGCTCGGCACCTTCAAGAGTGGCGTGTTCCGTTTCGCTTGTGAAAACGATGCTATCCTGTTGCCGCTTGTTATCAAGGGCTCCGGCCCCGTGTGGGAACGCCGCAAGGATTGGGGTCGCCGCAAGGTGAACGTGAAGATTCTTGCTCCGGTCGATGTCCTGGAATGCCGCAAAGAAAACGAGAAGTTCGACCCCAAGGTTCACATGCTCCCCATGGTCCACAAGATGATGGAGGACGCCTTGTGATCGGTGTGTTCGATTCGGGTTTTGGGGGCCTCACGATTCTGAAGAATCTGCAGAAGGCGCTTCCACAGTACGATTACCTTTACCTGGGCGACAATGCCCGCGCCCCTTATGGCTCCCGCAGTTTCGAGACGATTTTCCGTTATACGCTGCAGGCGGTGCGCGAGTTGTTCAGCCGCGGATGCCCGCTGGTGATTCTCGCCTGCAATACGGCATCTGCCAAGGCGCTCCGGAGCATCCAGCAGGATGTTCTCCCTTACGAATTCCCCGATAAGCGCGTGCTTGGCATTGTACGACCCACCGCCGAAGAAATCGGCAAGTTTAGCCACTCGGGTCATATTGGAATCTTCGGGACGGCGGGGACGGTCTCTTCGGGAAGCTACCTGATTGAAATCAAGCATTTCTACCCGGAGCTGCAGGTGACGCAGCATGCCTGCCCCATGTGGGTGCCGCTGGTCGAATACGGAGAAAGGGAGTCCGAGGGGGCGAAGTTCTTTGTGAAGAAGGATATCGATGCCCTGCTTGCCGAAGATCCCGAAATCGATACGCTCCTGTTGGCGTGTACGCACTACCCGCTCCTCGAGGGGGCAATCCGTGCTGCTTTGCCCGAGAAGGTACGTCTGGTTTTCCAGGGGGATATCGTGGCTGAAAAGACGGTGGACTACCTGAGACGGCATCCAGAAATGGAAAATCGTCTTACAAAAAATGGAAAAACCCAGTTTTTGACGACCGATACTGCGAAATTCTTCGAAAAAGGGGCCTCGCTCTTTGGAATGACCGGTTTTTCGGCGGAATCGATTACCTTCTAGCTTATTTTTTTGTATCTTGCGTATTGGAATAAGCAACGGACTACCACAAGTAGTCCGCTTGTAAGATTTATATAAAAAGGGGACCCTGGACCAAAAATTCGGGGTTCCCAAAGTTTAACCTAACTAGAGTGGATGACAAATGCCTAAAACACAGATCAATCTCGAAGGTTGGCAGGATTACCGCGGCAACGCTGCCGGTAGCTTGCTCTACGTCGAAACCAGCCACCAGTCCGAAATGCCGGTCCGCGACCAGCTCAACGAAAACGGTAAGGGTTTTCTTTACGAACCCAACTACGAAACCAGCACCTATGGCCTGATGAGCTGCTATAACGTGAAGGCGATCAATGCAATCCTCAAGGCTAAGAGCCGTTACATTCTGTTCGGCACCCGTTACGAAGGCCTTAGCGATTCCGAACTCCGCAACAAGTACTTGATTATGGGTTATATGCGCATCGACAAGATCAAGGACGTGCGTACCCGCCACATCCAGCGCTACATGGCGAACCCGGAACTTGAAGAACCGGAATGCATGCAGATGGAACACAACTGGGCTGTCTATGGTCCGATGCGTTTTGTGTCCATGAACGATGCTTTCGTGGTGACCGATGAAATCCTCAAGGAATGGGGCTACCGCGGACACGCCAGCCGTCAGCTCAAGGCCGTGTTCAAGAAGGAACACCTGGAACAGATTCTTTCTTACCTGGATTCCAAGGACGACATGATCGACGAATACATCGCGACGGTCGACGAATACAAGGAAGCTCTCGAAGAAGGGTAATTCTCTAGTTTCCTGAATAAGGAAATGATGCGAAAAGCCTCTGCTATGATGCAGAGGTTTTTTTGTGTGTGATTTTTTTTCAAAAAAAGATTTTTTGTTGTTTTATGTATAAAATAAGGTATATTTGGATTGTTGCCTTTGAGGTAAAGGAGTGATTATGAAACAGACAAAATTTATTCTTCCCGCCGTTGTGCTTTCTGCAGCGGGTTTCGCCATGGCTGCGGGCAGTCTCTGGAATATGTATGTCGACGCTTACCAAGTTCAGATTCCCCAATTACCCTGGTGTGCTTGGGAAAATGAAGACGGTTCGATAGCGTGTGTAGATCCGAATATAGGAGGCTGGTGGTACGCCTATGCCGGCGATACCGAAAATGGTCAGAAGGTGTCGTTTGAACCCATTACGAAAAATGACGACGGTACATACAAGTTGATTATGACCGATGAAGATGGCGATATCATCCCCAACGGAAACCTTGTTAAAGATGTCGGTCTTGTCGTAACCATGTCCGCTGCGGGCGGAACCGCTGCTGCTCCGGCAATTGCCGGTCTTGGTTTTGACTGGTACAAAGACAAATCTGCGATAGATATTTCCAGCCATCCCGGTTATTGTATTAGTTACCAGTGGATCGGTTCCGGCACTGCCGTTGGTTCCGTGATACCGCTCCAGATGGAACTTTCCTGGGACGAAGAGACCAATGGTTACGACTCCTGGTATGCAGAACTCCCTGCGACCCCGGGACCGACTACCCTTGATTTTGCCTGGTCCGACTTCAAGCAGGACGGCTGGGATGAAAACAAGAAACCGATTTCTGTCGCTACGGAAAAGTCCGTCGGCTTGAAGATTCGCCTGAAAAATAGTCGTGCCGAAGATGTCTCGGGAACCTTCATCCTGAAGGAGCTCGGTTGGAAGGACGAATGTTCAGTGATCTCTGCGGGGTTCTCCAGTGTTGCTAGGGCAAATTCCGCCAAGGCAATCCTTACGGACCGTACGCTTTCCTTCAGCGGTATCCGTGGAGATTCACGCGTAGAAATCATAAACCTTCAGGGACAAGTCAAGCTGAAGGGTACGACCGCAGCGGCTATGGACCTTTCCCGCCTCGATGCTGGCGTGTACATGGTGCGCATTGCAGGCTCCATGAATCTTGCGCAGAAGATTCTGCTTAAGTAACTACTTTTTAAATTTCAAATGAAAAGGCGCCGGATATTTCCGGTGCCTTTTTGCAAGTTGCGTAGGTGAAGCGAATGCGCTACTTCTTGATGGTCTTCATCGTTGCGTTCTTCGTCTTCACGAGGTACATGCCCTGGCGGAGATTCAGACGGAGGGTTCCGTCGGCGTTCAGCGCCTGATCCTTGTTGCCGCTCCAGACGAGGTTGCCGTTCAGGTCGAACACCTTGGCGGTGGCGTTCTGGTCGTTGACCAAGTTCGATGCGGCAGGGGTGCGGATGCTATTGGGGGTATCCGAAAGGAACACGACGGTCGTGATGGATTTTG
>Ga0256406_1002670_pt1 | contig 24387 bp, 24 predicted proteins | sample RumenRJG_03DNA_FD_185986 | JGI IMG/M metagenome (GOLD analysis project Ga0256406, IMG submission 185986) | Bovine rumen microbial communities from Lethbridge, Alberta, Canada - RJG_03 | ecosystem: Host-associated > Mammals > Digestive system > Stomach > Rumen | place: Canada: Alberta | collected...
TGGCATCAACCTTCAGTGCTTCAGCAATCTTCTGAATAATTTCTTCATTCATCGTGATCAGACTCCTTACGTAAGTACTATTCTAACACGACATCGATCTCTTTCAGAATGTGAAATCCATTTCACAAAGTTCCGCGTCTTTTTATACAGCGCTCTCTTATCCTGATCCCTGATCCATCAGATTTACACCCTCATCAGAAAAACGTCCTATAACTGATTTAGGCTTCCGTCCTTCATCAGCGTATTAATTTCTTCATCCGTTGCTCTGAAGGCTTCACGCATAACAGAATGCATATCACTGGGACTCATGCCTTTCTTCCTTAAAGAAGTGTAAACAGAATCAAGGTTCCTTAATCTTTCTTTTGTTTCACCTAATGTGATTCCTTCCGCTATGCCTTCCCGTCTTGCTTCTTCGGATGCGATATCGATCAATTCCTGTAATGTTGCCATATTATTTTCTCCATGTATGAAACAGATAAACAGCCGCTGCTCAGAACTGACTCAGACTTCCGCCCTTCATCAGGATATCTATTTCTTCATCCGTTGCTCTGAAGGCTTCACGCAGAACAGACTGCACATCACTGGGACTCATGCCTTTCTTCCTTAAGGAAGTGTAAACAGAATCAAGGCTTCTTAACCTTTCTTTGTTTTCACCCAATGCAATTCCTTCCCGTCTTCCTTCTTCGGATGCGATATCGATCTTTTCCTGTAATGTCATATATGCTTTTCTAACCTCCGGATCTTCTCTGATTTCCTCTACCTGGGCATGAATTTCTTCTGTCAGGCTGTCGACAGGTTCTTCATTCTCAAAGTATGAAAGCAGATTACCAAGTTTGGAATCTTCTTTCGCTGTTGTGTTCAAATATATTGTAGTTTGTTTGTTCCCCGAGTTGAATGCATTTCTACTAGATCTGATCATTCCCGCATCAACATACTTTGCGTCTCCTCTGTGGAATGGATCAAATGTGCAGATGAAGATGACAATGGATTCCCCCAGTTTTCTATAGTCATCTCCCGATGCCAGCATGGAAATATCCATCAGAGAATGATAATAGCGGGCACGCATTTCAATTGCACCGTATCTGTAATTCTGCATCTCAAGATCAATCCATATGCCAGTCCCCTTGAGCAGCACATCAAAGCGTACAGCTTTGGCATTGACATCACTCTGGGCAAATGCCTGTCTTGTACTGTGGCGGATCTCTGCGATTTCACGGCCGAGAATCACCTCAATGAAACGTCTGATCATTGCGATGTTCTTTGGACTGCCAAATACGGCAGTGAACATGAAGTCATCTGTGATGGTCAGTTCTTTGAATTCTTTCTTCATAACCTCCTCCTTCACCGTATATATATGCAGAAGGAGCTTCTGTTCCCTGAAAGGAAAATACGGATATGTATTTTTTCAAAAGAAGGATGCAGATAACACGGATCATCCGCTGTCATATTCTGCCGGCTCACGACAAACGGTCCGTATCATAATGAATTGTGAAATTCATTTCACATAACCCGCCGGATATTTCAACAGATTATTTCATCTGTCTATCATTGTAGTCTTTACATTCATCGGGTATATTTTGATTGTAAGCAGTGTACGGATTGGGGGTAAACATATGAATCCTACTGTCATCTTTCTACTTGTATTATTAGTTATTGTATTGATTCTGCTTGCGTCTACGATCAATATCGTACCGCAGGCCTCAGCCTATGTTGTCGAGCGTTTAGGCAAATACAGAACCACATGGTTTGCCGGTGTCCACTTCAAAGCACCTTTTGTGGACAGAGTAGCACGTAAAGTACTGCTCAAGGAACAGGTGGCTGATTTCGCACCGCAGCCTGTCATTACCAAGGATAATGTCACAATGCGGATTGATTCGGTTGTGTACTTCAAGATCGCTGATCCGCAGCTCTACGCCTATGGCGTGGAAAATCCGATCATGGCGATGGAGAACCTGACCGCCACAACCTTAAGAAACATCATCGGCGACATGGAACTGGATGCCACTCTGACATCCCGCGAAGCCATCAACTCCAAGATGCTTTCCACCATTGATACAGCCACCGATCCCTGGGGTATTAAAGTCACCCGGGTCGAGCTCAAGAACATTGAACCGCCGGCAGCCATCCGGGAAGCCATGGAAAAGCAGATGAAGGCAGAACGTGAAAAGAGAGCTGCCATCCTCACCGCAGAAGGTCAGAAACAGTCCATGATTCTGGAAGCAGAAGGCCATAAGGAATCTGCTGTTCTCAATGCAGAAGCGGACAAACAGGCTACCATTCTCAAAGCTGAAGCCGAAAAACAGAAACAGATCCTGGATGCGGAAGGTAAGGCAGAAGCCATCCGTAAGGTTCAGGAAGCTACCGCCCAGGGTCTTTCCATGATCAAAGATGTTCATGCGGATGATGCCGTCATTAAGCTCAAGTCTCTGGAAGCCTTTGGCCAGGCCGCTGACGGCAAGGCAACCAAGATCATCATTCCTTCTGAAATCGCCTCACTGGCGGGCTTAGCAGAAGGGGTGAAACAGACCGTGAAAGAAGAGCAGTAAGCCATGTTTCCGGCCTTTCTTGTCTTTGAGGTAATCTTCTGGGCTGTCATCATTATTGCCATTATTTCAAGCGTCGCAGCCAGAAAGAGAAAACGCATGGTATCTGATGACGGTCATAAGGTAAAAACAAAGGAAGATCTGACCTGTACGACAAAGTATGGGCATGATCATCCGGAAAGCGGCCATCAGTATATTGTTCATGAAGAACCGGAAGAGGGCTATGTTGTCCTGAACGGCGTCAAACGGAAACTGAAAGACTGCGCAAAACTTTAGCACAGACCGGAACAGCAATGTTCCGGTTTTGTCTATTCCAGCCTGGATTGCCGCACAAAGCTGTTTATAATGTCAGATATGAAAAACTTCTTCCATACTTATGGTACATTGGCGGCAGATCTTGCCGGTATACTGCTTGGCATTCTGTTTCTGTCCATGCGTTCGATCAGCTGGATTATTGTGACAGTATTATTACTTTTACTGTGTCTGTATGAGCCGATCGTCAACCGGATCAGTACACATAAGGGGCTGCGCACCAACGACAGTGTTGATCTGGTCCTGAACTGTCTTGCCTTTGCCATCGGCATTCCTCTGCTGTTTGCACAGGGAAAATACATGTATAACATCTTCTTTCTGGTAGGTGTATGGATGCTGGCGGCAGCGTTTCTGTCCGCCATCAACTGCTATGTCATTGCAAGAGACAGACAGGCTCATTTCCTGCGGCAGTTTCTCTATACGATTTATGCCGGTCTTCTTGGTCTGTTTCTGATTCTCGGGGCTTCCTTTTCTTTGAAGCGCTGGATTCTTTCTCTTTTAGCAGGCAGCTTCTTTGTGACCTACAGTCTGCGGGCGTTTCTTGTTGACTGCACCCGTTTCTTTCCTGACAGCTGGATTGCCCGCCATCGTACATGGTCTTTGTCTCTGCCTTTACTGTTCAGTGCATTTGTACCGATGCGGGCCTGGGTTATTATCCAGCAGGCAGATCAATTGCCTAAGGATACAACACCTGCTGATCTTTATGTGTATGTCTATTGCAAGGGGTCGGGCTTTGAGCGCTTCGGCCACATCGATATTGCTTATAAAGGCATGATCTACTCCTATGGATGCCATGATCCTGAAAACAGGACACTGGGTGGAACATTAGGCGATGGTGTATTGATTGTGATTGATCAGAAGAAGTTTCTTGAAAATGCGGCTGAAAGTGAGGATAAGACGATCATTCAGTATGGCTTAAGGCTGAATGAGAAACAGAAGGAAATGGTAGAGAAGCGGATCCATACCATGATGGAACGTACCGTTGTCTGGCAGCCTTTATATGAAAGACTGGAAAAAGAAAAGAAAGACACCAGTACCGCAGCAGACTACGCTTCCCGTGTCTACCGCAATACCGGTGCTTCCTTCTATAAATTCTCTTCCGGCCGTTTCCGGACCTATTTTGTCGCTTCAACAAACTGTGTCCTGTTAGCCGATGAGCTCATCCGCAATGAAGATCTGAGACTCGTTACACCTTCCGGCTTTGTCACGCCGGGAAGCTATCTTACCTTCCTGGAACAGGAGTATCAGAAACCGGATTCCATCGTTATTTCAAGAACGGTCTATCGAAGCTGAAAGGGAAAGCCATCCGGCTTTCCCTTTCACATTGTTTACTTGGAACTCTTATAAGCTTCTTCTGCTTTGGTCTGCCATACATTGACGACAGTCCAGCCGGCATCCTTCAGAACAGATGTCATTCTTTCAACAGATACTTCACCCGTTGCACGGATGACAACCTCAACGCCTCTTTCCTTGGAATGATAGACACCAAGGTTTTCAATATTGGCATTTTCCTGTTCAAACAGATTGCATACCTTGGCGAACTGTCCCGGCTGATCCGGCACCTTGACAACAAAACGTGTGCCCTGATGGCGATAGCCGGTCAGGTTCAGGAATGCCTTGAACAGATCCTTCTCGGTCACAATACCGACAACACGCTTAGCATCATCCACAACCGGCAGCACATTGATATTGTTATGCAGCATCTCTTCCGCTGCCTCCTCAATCCAGGCATCCGGGGAAATGGTCTTGACATCCGTGATCATGATATCACGGGCATATGTACGGGACAGAAGGTAGTTCAGTTCATAGATGGACAGTGAAGTGCTGTCCTTGCCCGATGTCTCATTGACAAGACCTTCGGTGATGAGTCCTACCAGCTTGCCGCCCTGTACAACCGGCAGACGGTGGAACTTATGCTTGCCCATGATTTCAAGGGCCTTCAGCAATGTGACATCGGGATCAATCGTAATCGGATCCGCAGTCATGTGGTCTTTTACATACATAGTTGATTATCCTCCAAGGTATGCTTTCTTTACCTGTTCACTGGCAGCCAGCTCAGCGCCGGTGCCCTGCATGGTTATTTTACCAGTTTCCAGAACATATGCACGGTCCGCAATGGAAAGTGCCATCTTTGCGTTCTGTTCTACAAGCAGCACCGTAGTGCCCTGCTTGTTGATATCTTCAATGATATGGAAAATTTCCTTTACAAGTAATGGCGAAAGACCCATGGAGGGCTCGTCCATCAGCATGATCTTCGGCTTTGTCATCAGGGCTCTCCCCATGGCAAGCATCTGCTGTTCACCACCGGACAATGTACCGGCCGGCTGCTTTCTTCTTTCAAGCAGACGCGGGAACAGTTCAAAGACATGACTCAGATCATTCTGGAAGTTTTCTTTGTCCTTGCGGGAATATGCGCCAAGCATCAGGTTTTCTTCTACCGTCTGTTCGGCAAACACACGTCTGCCTTCCGGCACCTGGGCCAGTCCCATGCCCGGAATCTTATAGGCCGGGGTCCTGGTCAGATCGACATCATCCAGATAGATATGTCCTTCCGCCGGCTTCAGCAGACCCGATATTGCATGCATGGTTGTTGTCTTGCCCGCGCCGTTGGCACCGATCAGTGTAACAATCTCTCCATCATTGACTTCAAAGGAGATGCCCTTGATGGCTTCGATCATGCCATAGCGTACTTTCAGATTCTCAATTCTAAGCATTCTCTTTCCTCCTCATTCACCAATGTAAGCCTTGATGACTTCCGGATTGTTCTGAATTTCCTTCGGTGTGCCTTCCGCCAGCAGCATGCCGTAGTTCAGTACCGTAATTCTTTCACAGATGCCCATGACCAGCTGCATATCATGTTCAATTAACAGAATGGAAATATGGAAATGGTCTCTGACCGTTCGGATCATGCGCATCAGATCTTCCGTTTCCTGCGGGTTCATGCCGGCTGCCGGCTCATCGAGCAATAACAGTTTGGGATGGGTTGCCATGGCACGGGCAATCTCAAGACGCCGCTGGGCGCCATATGGCAGATTGCCGGCCAGGGTATCAGCCTGATCATCCAGCTCAAAGATCTTCAATAATTCCAGAGCTTCCTTATCTGCGTCTTTTTCTGCCTTGAAATACCTGGGTGTATGAATCAGAGAAGTGAGGATTCCGTAATGGATGGAATTGCCAAGACCGATCTTGACATTATCCAGGACGGAGAGATTGGAGAAAAGACGGATATTCTGGAAGGTTCTGGCAACCCCGGCCTTATTGGCCTGCACAGGATTGAGCCTGGCCATATCCTGACCGCACAGCCTGATGGTACCGCGAGTAGGCTGATAAACCTTTGTCAGCATATTGAATACAGTTGTCTTACCGGCACCGTTAGGACCGATCAGACCATAGATTTCTTCATTGTAGATCGTTAGATTCAGCTCATTGACAGCAGTCAGACCGCCGAAATCAATACCAAGGCCTCTGACTTCAAGTACAGGTGTTTTCTCTTCAGCCATTGTCCTTCGCTCCTTCCGCCGGTTTCCGGTTCTTTGCCTTCAGCTTTTCGAACGCCACCTTCAGGTGTTCGTTGTTGGTAATCAGCATGATCGCAATGAGCACGATGGAATAGATCAGCATTCTGTATGTACTGAGGAAACGCAGTACTTCCGGCAGCATGACCAGTACACTTGTAGAAATCAAAGTGCCTGTCACATTGCCAAGACCGCCTAATACCACATAAACCAGAATCATGATCGAGTTATTGTAGTCGAATTTGCTTGCCGCAACCGAAGAATAGTTGAGCATATACAGGGCACCGGCTGCCCCGGCCAGAGCACTGGACATGACAAACGCTACAGTCTTTGTTCTGGCAACATCTATACCGACGGTCTGCGCTGCAATACGGTTGTCACGGCAGGCCATGATGGCACGTCCTGTCTTGGAATAGATCAGGTTGAATACCAGAATCAAAGATACAAGCACAAGAATCGTACCGGCAAGGAATGTAGAAGCACGCTGGATGCCGGTAGCGCCCATCGGGCCGGAAATCAGAATTTTGCCGCCATCCTTCATCTTCAGTGTGTTATTGATGAAGGCAAAATGCAGGCCGTCTGAATCCACGCCGACATAGAAGTTATTGATCAGGTTGACGATGATCTGTCCAAATGCCAGTGTGACAATGGCCAGATAGTCGCCCTGCAGCTTCAGCACCGGGACGGAGATGAGCCAGCCGATCAGACCCGCAATCGCTGCCCCAAGGATAATGCAGATGAGCAGTCTTAACGGAACACTGGTCACCGCGCTCTGCAGTAAGCCGGAGAACACGGCAGCACTGAATCCGCCTACTGCCATGAAACCTGCCTGGCCGAGGTTCAGTTCACCCGAAACACCGACATTCAGATTCAGGCCGATCGCCGCAACAATGTAACATGTGACCGGCACCATGAGGGAGATAATCATACGGGAAAGAGAACCGGAGGCCTGCATTGCCGTAACCACGGCATAGGCAATGACGGTAATGGCAAAAGCGATGATTCTCTGTCTGTACTTCTTTTCTTTGAACAGTTTTTTCATCCTTTCCACCTCATACTTTCTCACTGATCTTCTTACCTAAAAGACCAGTCGGCTTAATCAGCAAGATCACAATCAGTACGCCGAAGACGATGGCATCGGACAGCTGGGTTGAGATATACGCCTTGGCAAGGTTTTCGATAATACCAAGCAGCAGGCCGCCAAGGAACGCACCGGGAATGGATCCGATACCGCCAAGAACAGCTGCGGTGAATGCCTTGATACCAGGCATGGCGCCTAACATCGGATAAACAGATGGATAGGTGGAACATAATAGAACTGCCGCAATCGCCGCCAGGCCTGAGCCGATGGCGAATGTGATGGAGATAATCTGGTTGACATTGATACCCATCAAAGCCGCTGCGCCTCTGTCTTCACTTGTTGCACGCATGGCACGGCCTGTCTTTGTCTTATTAATAAACAGAGACAGCAGCCACACAATCAACAGACACACGGCAATGGTAACCAGAGTAACTACCGGCAGCTTCAGCTTTCCGCCGAACAGATTCACCGTACCATTGATAAATGTCGGGAAAATTCTTGTATCACTGCCCCATAACAGCAGGGCACCATTCTCCAGGAAATAGGAAACACCGATGGCGGTGATCAGAACAGACAGACTGGACGCATGCCGCAAAGGCTTGTAAGCCAGCTTTTCAATCACCACACCTAACAGTGTACATACGATCACTGACACCAGAATAGCCACAATCGCCGGCAGTTTATAGGAACCGATCGCAAAGAATGCAATATAGGCACCTACCATGATAATGTCGCCATGCGCGAAGTTCAGCATCTTGGCAATGCCGTAAACCATTGAATAACCAAGCGCAATCAGAGCATATACACTGCCGAGGCTGAGGCCGTTAATCAGATACGTAAGAAATGACATAACTCTCTAACCTCCTCTTTAACCAGCAAAAGAAGGCTGTCCTTAACTTTTCTTTAAGGCAGCCTCCTTTCCAAATCATATCAGGTCAGTCTACACTGACGTACTTGCCATTCTGAATGACAACAGCCTTAGGATCCTTTGTCACTTCACCTGATTTGCTCCAGGTAACATTTGTGCCTGTCAGACCATCGAAGGACATACTTGTGAACTGTTTAACCAGAGCAGATGTGATATCATCTGTGGCATCACTCGGCTTGCTGCCGGCATTTTCCAGAGCCTGTGCGATTGCATATACAGCATCGTAAGCATCAGCTGCGAACTGGTTCGGTGTTTCGCCATAATCTTCCTTGTACTTCTTGACGAAGTTCTGTGTCTTTTCATTTGCAGCATCTGCAGAGAACGGTGTGAGCATATACAGACCTTCAGCCAGAGATGTATCGAAGCCGTCCAGAGTCAGGATGCCATCCATACCATCGCATCCGAAGAAGTTAGCCTTGTAGCTGTCCTTATTCGCCTGGATCAGGATCTGAGAAGCCGGCTGGTAGTAGATCGGCAGGAAGACCAGATCAGCACCTGCATCCTCGCAGCCCTTGACATATGTGGAATAGTCTGTTGTGCCGTTCGGGAAGCCGCCTTCATAAACGACATCCAGACCGACCTTGGCTGCTTCCTCCTTGAACTTGCTGTAGATACCTGTGGAATAGTTATCATCGTTACGATAGATAATGCCTACTTTTTTACCGAGATCAGGGTGCTTGGAGATATAGTCAGCAGAAGCAGTACCCTGGTTAGGATCGGTGAAGCACATCTGGAAGATGTTGCCATACGGATCAGAATAATTTTCTGTATCCTGATAGATGATAGCCGGAGAAGAACCGGAAGGTGTGATTGCGAAGATGTTTTCATCCTTGTAGTAAGAGGATACAGCCTGGCCGGCACCGGAAGTTGTGGTACCGATGGATACCTGCATGCCCTTATCCATCAGATTGTTGAAAGCTGTAACAGCTTTTTCACCATCTGCCTGGTCATCTTCGAATACGAAGTTGAATTTAACCTTGCCTTCTTTATTGATTTCATCAACAGCGATCGTGGCACCGTTCTTAACGGCATTGCCATATACAGCAGCATCGCCGGAAAGAGGACCGGAGCCGCCAAGTACAAATGCATCGCCAGAACTGCCAGAATCTGAGCCGGATGTTGAAGAAGATGAACTTGAGCTGCCGGAACCGCAGGCTGTTAAGGTTACAGCCATCATAGCTGCCAAAGCTGTACTGAACACTTTGTTGAACTTCATATCTTTTCCCTCACTTTTCTTCTTTTTTCTGAAGATGAATCCATTATAATTAATTCCCGTTTCATTGCAAGATTTTTTTCAAAATGTCTTACATTATTTTCTGAAACACATTTTCAATATGAAACATTTTCATCATCCGCCACCCTGCGCAGCGTCTTGGAGAGATCCCATCCCCGATATACTGCACCAGCACACCGCAGAAGATATGGCGGTAATAGCGCGCCACAGGCAGACGGCCGCTGTCACTGATGGCAATCCCGTATTCACGGGCACACACCCGCTGCCTTATACAGCATCTGATCCGCATAGCGGTTGAGGAAAATAATGAAATCATTACGGTACTGTGACAGATAGAGATGTTCAATCATATCGCCGATATCCTGTTAATAGTTGCAGAAGGTTCTGCGGCTGATTCCGGCCTGCCGGCATATTTCACTGACCGGAATGTCATCCGCATTTTTCTTTTCCAGCAGTTTCTGGTATGCCTGCCTGATTCTTTCTTCAGATGGTACTTCATGCATGTAATTATTTAACAATACGGGAGGAATAAAAAAGAAGTCAGGATCCTGTACCTGACTTTCATATAAATGGCTTACTTTACAGCGTCTTTCAGGGCCTTGGCAGGCTTGAACTTCGGTGACTTGCTGGCAGCGATTTCAATCTTCTCGCCGGTAGCCGGGTTCACACCCTGACGTGCACTCCTTTCCGCCACAACAAACTTGCCGAAACCGGAAATGGAAGCTTCCCCGCCATCCTTCAGTGTCTCAGCCAGAGCATCGAAGACAGCATTTACTGCTGCAGCAGCCTCCTTCTTTGTAATTCCGGCCGCCTCTGCTGCACGGTCCGCAAGGTCCTTCTTTGTTGTAACAATAATATTTGCCATGATTTTTCCTCCTTGAAACCTCTCCTGTATTGTATATTGCCCGGGTAAGTGATTGCAATGTTAATTTGTACCCTGTGGGAGATTTCACAGATTCAGCACATAAACAGCCGTTTTCCACAGCAGAAAACGGCTGTCATATACAATTGATTCAGGCATGTGCCCTTGTCTCATTCACATAGCGGATGATATTGGAAGCATTGGCAAATACACTGGCATTATCCCCATTCAGGGCAACAAGACTCGGCGCCTGCATGATGCCATACCTTCTGACAAGATCCGGATGCTCTTCCGCATCCACCACCCGGTAGGCAAAACCGACATTATCCAGCATCTTGCGGATCATCCCGCAGTTGGGACAGGTCCTGGTTGTAAACAGAAGATATTCCTGAGCCCCTTCCTGCGGTTTTACATCCAGGGCTTCTTTTCTTTCTTCCTTAATGAAATCACTCACCGGACGGGACACCAGGCCTTCAACCTTATATGTCTTTCTGTCCTTGAACTCCTGTGTCTTGCCGGCATTCCAGTTCTTGACCGGCCTGTAGTAGCCGGTAATACGGCTGTAGACTTCCGTCTCTGCCCCGCACCTGGGGCACTTCCACACTTCACCGGACAGATAACCGTCATTGGGGCAGACAGAATAGGTCGGGGAAATCGTGTAGTAAGGCAGCCTGTAGTTTTCGGCAATCTTGCGTACCAGCGTCGCCGCTGCTTTCCAATCGCTCAATCTTTCACCTAAGAACGCATGGAAGACCGTACCGGATGTATAGAGGGTCTGCAGATCATCCTGGATATCCAGGGCAGTGAAGATATCATCCGTATAGCCGACCGGCAGATGAGAGCTGTTGGTGTAATAAGGCGTACCGCCCATGTTGGCCGTGATGATATCCGGATAGCGCTCTACATCATGCTTGGCCAGACGATAGGAAGTACTTTCCGCCGGGGTTGCTTCAAGGTTGTACAGATCGCCATACTCTTCCTGATAGTCGGAGAGTCTTGTGCGCATATGATTCAATACATCCTTGGCAAACTGCTGGGTTTCCGGATGGGTCAGATCCCTGCGCAGCCATTTGGCATTGAGACCTGCCTCATTCATACCGACAAGACCGATCGTGCTGAAGTGGTTGCTGAATGTGCCGAGATACCGCTTTGTGTACGGATAGAGGCCGGCATCCAGCAGCTTGGTGATGACCGTACGCTTGACTTTCAGGCTTCTGGCACTGAGATCCATGATCTTATCCAGTCTCTTATAGAAGTCTGCTTCATCCTTGGCCAGATAGGCAATACGGGGCAGGTTGATGGTGACAACCCCGATAGAACCGGTCGATTCACCGGAGCCGAAATAACCGCCTGACTTCTTTCTCAGTTCTCTTAAATCCAGTCTCAGACGGCAGCACATACTTCTGACATCCGAAGGTTTCATATCACTGTTGATATAGTTGGAGAAATACGGTGTACCGTACTTGGCCGTCATTTCAAACAGAAGTTTATTGTTTTTGGTTTCACTCCAGTCAAAGTCTCTGGTAATGGAATAGGTCGGAATCGGATACTGGAAGCCTCTGCCGTTGGCATCTCCTTCAATCATGACTTCAATGAAGGCTTTGTTTACCATATCCATTTCCTTCTTGCAGTCTTTGTACCTGAAGTCCATTTCCTTCCCGCCGACAATAGCCGGCAGTTCAGCCAGATCATCCGGCACCGTCCAGTCCAGCGTAATATTGGTGAACGGTGCCTGGGTGCCCCAGCGGCTTGGCGTATTCACGCCATAGATAAAGGACTGAATACACTGCTTGACATCATAGTAGGAAAGATTGTCAGCCTTTACAAATGGTGCCAGATATGTATCAAAGGATGAGAATGCCTGGGCCCCGGCCCATTCATTCTGCATGATGCCCAGGAAATTCACCATCTGATTGCACAGCGTACTCAGATGCTTCGCCGGGCTGCTGGTGATCTTGCCGGTCACCCCGCCAAGACCTTCCTGAATGAGCTGTTTCAAAGACCATCCGGCACAGTATCCTGTTAACATGCTTAAATCATGAATATGGATATCACCAGAGCGATGGGCATTGGCAATTTCCGGATCATACACTTCACTGAGCCAGTAGTTGGCTGTAATGGCACCGGAGTTGGAAAGAATCAGGCCGCCGACCGAGTATGTCACCGTACTGTTTTCCTTGACCCTCCAGTCCAGTGCCTGCAGATAGTTATCCACCAGCTTCTGATAGTCCAGAGTTGTATTCTTAATGTTTCTGAGATTTTCTCTCTGTTTGCGATAGAGGATATACGCCTTGGCCACATCAGAATAGCCGGCATCACTCAGTACTCTTTCCGCACTGTCCTGAATGTCTTCCACCCCGATCAGATCATCCTTCACTTTCGGGGCAAAATCACTTGTCACCCTTAAGGCAATCAGATCAATCACATCATCTGTATACGGCTTCTCACATGCATCAAATGCCTTAGAAATCGCATGCCTGATCTTATCAATATTGAAATCCGCCGTCTTTCCATCCCGCTTGATTACTCTGTACATCTCTATTCTCCTTTCATGCCCCTGAGCGCAGCCTCAGGCACATATTTCCTGACTTCTTCCAGCAGTGCTTCCATTTCCTTCCGGTCATACGCTGTAAAGCCTTCCTGAATCAGCGTACCGGAATCATTGAACTGCTGCAGATAATACCGCTTTGCCCCCTGAATCCACTGAGCCGCTTCACTCAGGCTCTTAAGATCATGCAGTTCACGCACAACCGTTGTGCGGAACTCATAATCCACATGTCCTTCCAGCAGATACTGCACACTTTCCTCGATCTTCTCCAGATGAAATGTCTCCGGGTTCATCCCGCAGGTAATGGCATATCTGTCCCTGCAGTTTTTGATATCCATGGCCACATAGTCCACTAACCCGTCTGCAGCTAATTCCTTTAAGAGATCCGGTGAACTGCCGTTTGTGTCCAGTTTGATGCGATAGCCCATATCCCGGATCTTCTGCAGAAACGGCTTCAGCCCTTTCTGCAGAAGCGGTTCCCCGCCGGATACACAGACGCCGTCTAATAACCCCTGTCTTTTCTGCAGATAGGCAAGTACTTTCTCTTCATCAAAGTACTCATAGTCTTCAGGCAGAAACACCAGATCCCGGTTATGGCAGAACGGACATTTGAAGTTACAGCCGGCCGTAAATACCGTACTGGCTGCCAGATCCGGATAATCCAGCAGGGTCAGCTTCTGCAGACCGCCTATCTTAATCTCATCGCTTTCTTCCTGCGGCAGGATTTCACGGCTGTTCTCACATGCCTGTTCCATCTCTTTTTCAAACCGATCGCCATCCATATCCTTGAATACCTGATGACGGAAGGTGTTGCGCAGCCCATACAGCACATTCATCATCGTCTGCGCCTTTTCCGTGGTATACAGCCTTCTGATCCGCTTATCTTTGGCATCCTGCTGCACTTCCACATAGCCCAGTTCCTTCAGCTTCTGAATGGACTTTGTTGTAGTGCCCTTATCCACTTCACCGATCCGGGTCACTTCCTGCATGGTACAGCCTTCATTTTCATTGATGTAGAAAAGGAAGATGAGCTGGCCCCAGCCGATCTGATACGCCTGCAGCGCATGATCAAAGTACTTCTGCGCATTGCGGTACAGTACAGAAAGAGAAATGACAAAACTTTCCTCAGCCATACGTCCTCCTCCCAATTTAGTTGCGTTTCCAACTATGCCGGTATCTTTATCATAAGACCATCCAGTCTCACTTTCAAATCAATCTTCTTGACCATTTCTCTTTCTGTCTGAAAGAATACTTTAACTTCTCTTCTCAGGTGTACACACTCATGTACATGAAAAGATTTACATGTCTGATCATCACTCTGCCCCATTCAGACTGGAAATCATCAGGTCAGCCGGAAAAGACAGAAGGTGCACTGAGATTCATCTCTGTGCACCTTCATGCATTAACACCATGTATCCAGATTTACCCTTCTGAAATACACTGTATCCCTGTCTATATCTTTCACTTCATTACGGAGTTCTTCCCGGCTTCTGATTTCATTTTCATAGTTCTTATCTTTCTGATAAGACCTGATCCATTCCTGTGGAGACAGATGATTATCACTGACCTTCTTCATGAATGCCTCCACGGCATTGTAAGAATAGTAATGGGCCGGATACCAGTCTGAAGTCTCTTCCTGCAGGTCCTGATAAGCCTTCTGTACTTCTTCCTCAGCCTTAGCGCATTCTGCCTCATGATCAGCCTTTTCTTCATTCAGCTGTTTCAGACACCCTTTCCAGGCATAAAGGCCGGCCGCAATCCCGCCGCCCGGGCCGATGCACAGGTAAATGTATACAGGCATATACTGTTCCACAATGGCATTGACAAGGGTCAATACTGACAATAACAGCATAGGCACCCAGAGAAATATCGCTGTCAGAAACAGGATCATCTGAATCAGCTGATTCTCCGGCAGCCGGATATACCCGTTTCTTAACAGAGAAAACGGTACATATGCCATGAACAGACAGCCGATCATGCACATGAAGCTGATCGTGGTACCGGATGTTTCCGTCTTTGCCACACCGGAAAGAAGAATGGTCAGAGCCGCTGCCAGAAAGATGCCGGATATGATACTGGCAATAAGACTTGCCCGCTTCAGCTTTCCGTCTGCCTTCAGCTCTTCCTCACATCTTCTTTTCAATTGATCTTCCTTCAGGTATTTCTTCTGACTTTCAAAGGTCTCTTCAATTCTGTCTTCCACCAGCTTCAGCCCTTCTCTGACGGCCTGACGGTCTGTCATATCCATTGTGCATACCTCCAGCTGTTTCTCATTATATAATAGTTTCCATGAAATACCGTTTCAGTTATTACATCCTGCGTACTGCGGTCGTTATTCTCTCCTGCTTTCTGCTTTTTCTTGTGCTGCAGACGCTTGTGTTAAATCACGTAATTTCGCCTGCTGTTGTGCTGGAGCTGCTTGTTCCTGTTCCAGTCATGTTCTTTCTTCTTTCCCGTCTTTCTCTGCATGCCTATCGGGCAGCGTATGTGGATGGACTTTCCGGTGAAGGGTTTGAAGAGTTTCTGCGGCACTGGTTCGGCCGCCATGGTTTTCATGCCATTCACACCACAAAAAAGACCCGCGACTATGGCGCGGATCTGATCATGAAAAAGCATTTTCATACATATGTGGTACAGGCCAAACGGTATGATGGCAATATCGGGGTTCATGCCATTCAGGAAGCCATGGCGGCCAAAGCCTATTACAAGGCTGATAAAGCCATTGTTGTCACCAACCGCTACTTCACTGCCTCGGCCTGCACCCTTGCCAGTGTCAATGACGTACAGCTCATTGACCGGGAAGTATTATTCGGCATCAAGCCGACCTATCAGGAAGAAAAGAGTCAAAGATAATCACATCAAAGTGTTTTTCTGCATAGACAAGCTGCTGCTCTGAGCGGACGGTCCAGCATACGGCCGTATTGCGATACAGGCCATGGCACAGCATACGGGAGACATTGCCGGCATACTTCACATCATAAGCAATGAAGTCCGGCTTTGTCAGAAAGTTGAAGCACAGCATTGCACACAGAAAGTGGATGAAGGAACAGTGCCTTTTGTGATAGAAGGCATCGCTTAACTGGCCGCGCATGATATCCGGCCGGTTTTTTCTGTACCAGAGAACACCTCCAGGATTGAAGCTTTCAATACAGTACTGCCCGTTATATGTTTCTAAAAGCTTCTCACTGACCGCACACACTCTGCAGTCCCGATCACTTTCTTCAATCTTGTATTCCAGAATCAGCGGCACTTTTCCATCCACTGTCTCTAGAAACTCTGCCAGAGTCGGCACTTTCTCTTCACTGTTCAGAATATGAAACTGCATCAGCTCTTCACAGGTGTAATCCGGGATCTTTCCCTTTACCGGTCTGTTTTCTCTGTCTCTTAATGTTCTTTTACAGGCAAAGTCATGATGCAGGACCGGGATACCGTCCTTAGTCAATTGAATGTCTGTTTCAATACCGAAGCCTGCTTCAACAGCTTTACGAAAAGCAGGCATGGAGTTTTCCGGGGAAATACCGGCATTGTCAAAAAGACCGCGGTGGGCAAAAAGCTTCTGTTCTTTCATGACACTGGCATAAGGATGTCTGCGCAGAGCAGGACAGATACAGAAAAGATACAGAATCAGAATGACTGAGAGCACGATCATCTTAATGCGGCCAGTTCTTTTTTATAGTCAGTAAGGATTTCGGCAAGCTCTGAGAGAGAATGCACATTGCATACCTTTACCTTATAGCGGGAAGAAAACGGCATGCCGGCAAGATAATAGACAGCCATGCCCCGCATCATACAGATGCCGCTGCGCTCTGTTTCACAGGCACAGAGCTTCTTGGCATAGTCATAGCAGAGATCGAGTCTTTCCTCATATGTCGGTTCTGTATAGGAAGTATGATTCTCTTCTGCCAGTATTTCCGTAATGAAATACGGCCGGCCAAGAAGGCCTCTGCCGATCATGACGGCATCACAGCCGGTTTCTTCCTTCATGGCTGTAAAGTCTTCTGCGGTACGTACATCCCCATTGGCAATGACCGGTATGGATACAGCCTCTTTGACTTTACGGATCCAGGAACGGTCGGCCTTGCCGGTATACATCTGTGATCTGGTTCTGCCATGTACGGCAATGGCATCAAGTCCGGCCTGTTCCAGGGTCCTGGCAAAGGAAACACAGTTGATATGTTCCCTGTCCCAGCCAAGGCGGATCTTGGCTGTTACGGGGCGGTCGGTATGGTTCCTGACAGCTTTGACAATGGCTGCGGCTCTTTCCGGTTCCTTCATCAGATAGGAACCGGAAAAACTTTTAATCACTTTGGCAACCGGACAGCCCATATTGATATCAATGATGTCGCAATGGGTATATTCAGAAAGATATTCAGCCGCTTCACCCATCGTATCCGGATCAGAGCCGAACAGCTGTAATGACACCGGCCTTTCACTTTCTGTCATCCGGCACATGTCGAAAGTCTTGCTGTTATGAAAATGCAGGGCTTTATCCGATATCATTTCCGAAACACATAAGCCGGCCCCATAGTCATGGTTCAACTGCCTGTATACCGGATTGGAAATACCGGCAAGAGGCGCTGCCACAATATCATTGGCAATGCTTACTTTTCCGATGTTCCACATCTTTCCTGCAGGATCTCCTTCAGCTCATCCACCGAATACACATACTTCTTCTCACAATAGGCACAGGTAATCTCAGCCGGCTTTCCTTCCGCAATCATCTCTTCAAGATCACTCTTTCTAAGTACGGCCAGGGCATCATGATAGTGTTCTCTGGAACAGCCGCAGCAGTAGCGTACCGGTTTATGGGCCAGGATCCTGGCTTGCGGGAAGCAGGTCATGATAATTTCATCTGCGCTTAAGCCTTCATGAATCAGATCAGTCATCGGCCGCAGATGCTTTGTGACTTCTTCTACTTTGTCGACAATGTCATCGCCCGCATCCGGCAGCAGCTGAATAATCAGACCGCCTGCCGCACTGACGCTGCCATCCGGTTCCACCAGAACCCCTACAGAAACAACACTTCTTGTCTGTTCACTGATGGCATAGTAGTAGGCAAAGTCCTGTCCGACTTCACCCGTCTGGATTCTGACAACACCGGTAAAGGGCTCTTTCAGTCCCATATCACGGGTAACCGTGAGATTGCCATTTGTACCAATGGCCCCGCCGACATCAAGATGGCCGTCAGCTCGTGTCATATAGAGATGGGGATCGCTGATATAGCCTCTGACATCTCCTTTGCCATTGGCCTGGGCCAGGACGGTACCGGCGGGGCCATGGCCGTTGAAAATGGCAGTAATCTTCTCATCTTCTGCTTTCAGATCACTTGCCATGATCGCACTGACGGTCAGTGTTCTGCCTAAGGCAGCTGCACTTGTGGCAAGACAGTCATGTACTTTTCTTGCCTCATCTACCATATTGGTGGTTACGGCCGCATGAATACGAACCAGTCCATCCCATGTCTCTGCAATTGCGATTTCATCTTTCATCTCATTTTCTCCATCAGTTTTTCATTCATCTTGCGCATCTTCACCGGATCAATCTTGATTGCGGCACGATCTCCGGTCATGATGCCGTTATCTTCATCTTCTATATCAGTCAGCTGGGTATAGATACAGCCGGACAGTCCTTTTTCAATGTTCGGCACAATGTCTTTTTCGTATAAGGCATTGACTGCCTGGTCATAATCCAGTCTGTCTTTGTACTGCCTGCAGCCGAATACCTTATCGCTGGTCGGATGGGCAGTGGAATAATAGCCATAGCCTCCGAACTCACTTAAAAGAACAATCCTGCCGTCTTCTGCCGGCATATGAAAATGCCGGTAATAGACATGACGGCTGCTGAAATCCCCGCATCCCTGATCATGCCAGCCGCTGGCACTGTCCACCAGTCTTGTTGTGTCGTATTTTCTGATCCGTTCGGTAATATCCTTCGCATCAAACTGGCCCCAGCCTTCATTGAAAGGCACCCAGGCAAAGATACAGGTATTGTTGTAGAGAGTGTCCAGCATATCATCCAGTTCAGCTTTATAGGCTTTAATGCTGTCTGCCCTGCGGCCCTGTTTTTCATAATCGTTATCTTTACACCTGCGCAGATGGAAGAATAAAGGTCCGATGCTGTTATGCCATCTGCGCAGAGCTGAACCGCCGCAGGGCATATCCTGCATGACTAAAATTCCCATCCGATCACACAGCGAATACCAGCAGCGTGATTCTATTTTCATATGCTTGCGGATCATATTGAAGCCCATCTCTTTCACCATGCCGAGTTCATACCGCATGGCTTCTTCACTCGGGTAGGTTGTACCGCCTTCCGGCCAGCGTCCCTGATCAAGAATACCGCTTAGAAACAGAGGCTTATTGTTCAGCATAAACCGCACATGGCCCTGTCCGTCATTGCCTCTGGAAAACCGGCGCATACCGAAATAGCTGTGCACCTGATCATCTTCGGTCTCAACTTTTACATCATAGAGAAACGGATCTTCCGTGCTCCAGGCATGGAAATTTTCCATCGGTACGGCATAATGACCATCCCGGGTCAATCCGACATGCGTAAAGGAGCCATCCGGGGCACTGACGGTAATCTTAGCCTGTTCATAATCGCCGGCAAGCTCAATCAGGGCTCTTGCCCCTTCATAGTCAGGCGTAATCTTCATGTCTTCTATGGCATGGGTGCCAAGCTCTTCCAGCCATACCGTACCGGTAATGCCGGCAATAGGCGAATACCATATACCTCCGTGTTCGAGCCTCTGCTTGCCATAGCTGTAAATGCCGGTATCAGTGACATCCCTGACCGCGATCATCAGGGCATTCTGGTATTTGATATACTGCCCGACTTCAAAGGAGAACGGCAGAAAGCCGCCATAGTGGCTGCCGACTTCAAAGCCATTGAGATATACCGTACAGATCTGGTCCACGCTTTCAAAATTCAGCATGATCCGATTCAGTCCCGGTTTGGCCGCAAAGGACTTGCGGTACCAGATGGTTTCTCCCGGCTCCAGGGTATGAGGCGCCATGGATAGAGGTGCACCAACACCAAAAGGCACAACAATCGGCAGCCACAGCCCCGCTTTTGTGTCTTCATCATCCTTCACAATCTGATATTCCCAGATCCCGTTGAGATTCAGCCATCTGCTTCTCTCTAACAGAGGTCTTGGATATACCTGCCAGGGCTTCTTCTCATCCAGTTCATCCGCCCATTTTGATATCAGCACCATAAAACTACTTCTTCTCTCTTACGATATATACAGGTCTCTTCTTTGTTTCAAGATAAATCTTGGAAATATACATGGCCAGTATGCCCATGCACAATAACTGCAGACCGCCGAAAAACAGAATAATCGACACCAGGCTCGGCCACCCCGCCACCGGATCGCCAAAGATCAAAGCCCGTATTACAACAAACAGCAGCGCCACAACCGCAATCAGAGCTCCAGCCAGTCCCAGTCCGGCAATAAACATCAATGGTGCGGTGGAATAGGCAATGATGCCATCCATCGCATAGCCAAACAGCTTCCAGAAACTCCACTTCGTCTTTCCGGCACTTCTTTCAATATTCTCATAGGACAGCCATTTGGTCCTGAACCCGACCCAGCTGTAAATCCCCTTGGAAAAACGGTTGTATTCCTTATCATGAATGATGGCATCCACCATGATGCGCTTCATCATGCGATAGTCTCTTGCCCCATCCACAATCTCCGTATCGCTCATCCGGTTGATCAGATGATAGAAGCGGTGGGCAAACCAGGAACGTACCGGCGGTTCTCCCTGCCTTGAGCTTCTTCTTGCTGCACAGCAGTCATAGCCTTCTTCCATAATCACCCGATACATTTCCGGTAACAGCGAAGGCGGATCCTGCAGATCCACATCCATGGTCACAGCAAGGTCTCCTCCGGCTGCAGAGAGTCCGGCTAAAAGCCCTGCTTCCTTGCCGAAGTTTCTCGAAAAAGAGATGTAATGTACTCTTTCATCTTTTTCCTGCAGTTTTTTTATCTCAGCCAGCGTATGGTCTTTACTGCCATCATCCACAAACCAGTACTCCGCCTCTACCGGCATCTTACTTACAGATTTCTCACATGTCTCATAGAAGATCGGCAGTGCCTCTTCTTCATTGAAACACGGAACAACAATTGAAAGCTTCATCCCTGCACCTTCTTTCTTCTTCTATGAGACAGAAAGACATATAAGAGACAGACAATGTGGATGATGGCTGTAAACAGAGACAGATCCCCTGCCAGGGTATTGCCGCTCATGCCATAGCTCACAAAGAAACTGTAGAAAAGACAGATGACAAATGAAAGCAGTACTGCCCCATACTGAATCACATGCACAGCATACTGAAAGCGTTCTGTGACTTCCATTGCCTTGACAAGGCACAGCGCAATCACACAGAACAGTACGATATTTACCGCATTCATACGGTAGCCCGTCCAGCGGATCAATGTCAGCAGGACTAAGGCCATGGCCACCCCGCAGCCAAGTACCACAGGGATATATCTCAGGTTATTTCTCATATGTCTCCTATTCTAGCACCAGACGCGAAAAAGAAAGACCATGAGGTTCATCTCACAGTCTCTCTCACTCAGTTATTCACACCGGCAGCTGCACCAGGTTCAGGCGTATTCGCATCGGAAGGCGTATTATTGTCTTCCAGCGGTTCACCCCTGACTACCTTCTGGATTTCCTCAGCAGTCAGTGTCTCATACTCCATCAGAGCAGACGCAATGCGTTCCAGCTCTGCCTTATGGGCTTCAATGACCTCTTTGGCCTTATCATGGCAGGCATTGATAATCTTTCTGACTTCTTCATCAATCTCAAAAGCAACCTGGCCGGACACATTGTTCGGGCTGTTGTAGTCTCTGCCCAGGAATACATTCTCGGTGGAACCGGAATTGTACTTGATCGGACCAAGATCGCTCATACCGTATAAGGTAACCATATCCTTGGCAATATTGGTGGCTCTTTCAATATCATTGGAAGCACCGGTTGTCACATCATCAAAGAACATCTCTTCGGCTACCCGGCCGCCCATGTAGGAAGTAATGCTGGCCAGCAGGTCTTTCTTTGTATCCATCATCTTTTCTTCCTTCGGGGTCATCAGGTTATAGCCGCCGGCCTGACCTCTGGGAATAATGGTGACTTTCTGTACGATCTGGGCATCATCCAGATACAGACCGATAATGGCATGTCCTGATTCATGATATGCCACAAGCTTCTTGGTCTTGTCATCATAGACCCGGCTTACCTTGGCCGGTCCCATCATGACCCGGTCAATCGCTTCATCAATCTGTTTCATGCCGATGGCGTTCAGGTTTTCACGTACCGACAGAATGGCAGATTCATTCAGTACGTTTTCAAGATCTGCCCCAGAGAAGCCAGGTGTACGCTTGGCCAGGGCACCAAGATTGACATCCGGTCCCAGCGGCTTATTGCGGGCATGAACCTTGAGGATGGCTTCTCTGCCCCTTCTGTCCGGTAAGGATACGGTAATCTGACGATCGAAACGGCCTGCTCTTAATAAGGCAGGATCCAGAACATCCGGCCGGTTGGTTGCCGCAATGACAACAACACCATTGTTTTCATCCATACCATCCATTTCAACAAGCAGCTGGTTCAGCGTCTGTTCACGCTCATCATGGCCGCCGCCGAAACCGGCGCCTCTCTGTCTGCCGACCGCATCGATTTCATCGATGAAGATAATGCATGGTGCGGTCTGCTTTGCCTTGGCAAACATATCTCTGACACGGCTGGCGCCGACACCGACAAACATTTCAACAAAATCTGAACCGGAAATACTGTAGAACGGTACATTGGCTTCACCCGCAACTGCCTTGGCCAGTAAAGTCTTACCGGTACCGGGATGGCCGCATAAGAGAATGCCCTTGGGAATACGGGCTCCCATCTTTTCAAACTTCTTCGGATACTTCAGATAGTCGATGATTTCAGCCATTTCCTGCTTTTCTTCATCACAGCCGGCGACATCTGAGAATCTGACCTTGATCTTGCCTTCCAGCTTGGCTCTGGACTTGGAGAAGTCAAATGCCTTGTTGTTCTGGGAAGCAGCACCGGCCGTCCGGTTGACCAGCCAGACGGTCAGGCCGAACATCAGGATGACCGGAATAAAGGACAGAAGACTCTCCAGAAAGAGGTTGCTTGACTCTCCATCGGATATTCTGAGCTTAGTGCCGTCCAGCTTTTCGACCATGTCATCAATCGCGCTGTCCGTGGAAGGAATTTCGCTCTTGATGACATTCTCCCTGCCGTCACTGTCATAGTGCAGCGTGACCGTAGTGATGCGGGAGCCGACTTCAATATCCGCATCCGTAATCTCCTCACTTTTGATCACACTCTGCATGGTTTCATAATCCGCTGTTCTGGCACTGCTTCCCATATTCATATTGATTAATGAATAGATCGCAATAATCAGAATCAGATACGGTATGAACCTGAGCCATCTGTTATTCTTATTATTCAGCATTCTTACTCCTTATTCTCATAGCACTCATCTTTGAGCACACCGATATACGGCAGGGCTCTGTACTTCTGATCAAAGTCCATGCCGAAGCCTACTACAAACTCATTTTCCACTTCAAAGCCGGCATACTTCGGACTCATATCATTGATTCTGCGGCTGGGCTTATCCAGCAGTGTCACTACTTCTACGCTCTTCGCTCCCTTATGCAGCAGCATCTTCTGTACGGTATCAATCGTTCTGCCCGTATCTACGATATCTTCAACCAGAAGAAGATCCAGTCCCTTGATCGATGTATCAAGATCCTTATTGATCCTGATATCCCCGATGCTCTCCGTTCCTTCATAGGAAGAAACATCCATGAAATCATACTGAATATCCAGATCAATATGCTTGATCAGCTCAGCCAGAAACGGTACTGAGCCTCTTAATAACGCTACTAACAGCGGCGGATTATTCTTATAATCTTCTGTAATCTGTCTGCCTAACTCTTCCGCTCTTTTCTGAATCTGTTCTTCACTGACAAGAACCTTCTTGATATCCTTCTCTTCCCACATATGCCGAAAACTCCTTTATGGCAATTATCATACCACAATCCCAATCACACACATATCAATCTGATTTGACATGCACAAAAAACGACGGATGCTGACGGTAATGGTTCACATCACACCCCAGCCCCGGCACCAGAATGATATTTCCTTTCCGGTTCACGACCACCGGCCATCTTTTTCTCATGTATAAAGGGATATGACGGTCAATGAAAAACCCGTCTTTAGAGCATAGCACCATGAATCTTTAGGAGTCCTTATTAGTCAAATCATTCATTCAGCCCTATTTCATGGGCTTTTTTTGATGATGGAAAATTTGACAAATTTATTTTTTGACCATTCT
>Ga0256406_1002671_pt1 | contig 24372 bp, 20 predicted proteins | sample RumenRJG_03DNA_FD_185986 | JGI IMG/M metagenome (GOLD analysis project Ga0256406, IMG submission 185986) | Bovine rumen microbial communities from Lethbridge, Alberta, Canada - RJG_03 | ecosystem: Host-associated > Mammals > Digestive system > Stomach > Rumen | place: Canada: Alberta | collected...
CTGCACCGCATAGATTTCAACAATCCGCTGATGCTCTCCAGCAGCAGCTACAGCCATCTTCTCAACCGCGTTCAGTATGCCACGCCTGTCAGGAATCTCGTATTCAGTACTTTGAATATCAACGACAAGGATGAGGGGATGGCCTTTGAGGCTACAACCGAGAACGAGGTGAAAAGCATGCAACTCAGCTATGACGGTTGGCGTCAACTGATGGGATGTGACCACGATAACCTGATAGCGCAAGTCAGCACCCACAAGGATTTCATGAATAATTTCAATGACTGGCGTCAAAACGGATGGATTGATGAGCTTATGCCCATTTGTGCCAACAGATACGCCAATGCCTATGTCCGCCAGAAGACAGAGCAGTATTACGAGCGCAAGATGGCGCAGAAGGAACTCTCCACCCCTCTGCCAGAGAATAATGTAGCTGCTGATTTGATTCGCAGCATCTCGGCTAAATATCCAGGCCGTTATCTGATGATTGACTTCTGGGGCATGGGATGCGGTCCATGTCGCTCTGCCATCCAAAGCAGCAAGAGCCTGCGTGCCAACATTGCCAAGCGCGATGACATCAAACTGGTATTTATCGCTGAGGAACGCATTGCCGGAGGTAGCGATGCCTACAAGAAATACGTAGCCGAATGGCTGGCCGATGAAGAAGCCATCTGTATCTCAAGTGCCGAATTCTCCCGCATGCAGGAACTCTTCCAGTTCAATGGCATCCCCCATTACGAGACCTTCACCCCCGACTGTCGCCGTGTCCGTGACGACCTGCGAATTCGCGGCTTCTATAACCTCGACCACGAATTGAAAGAACTAATAGAAAGGCTGAAATAAGGCTATCATCTTGATGCAAAGAAAAAAGACTAAAATCATAATGACAATGAATAAGAAAATCATTTTATCCTTTCTCCTCGTCCTCACAGCAATGACAGGACAAGCACAAACGATACCACAAGATTGGTTTAAGACAGACACTATCACCATCCGAGGACGTATTGAGAATTTCGATGCTGAAAAATTCGGTTTTACATCGATGCAATGCATTCTTACGGATGTGCTCGAGTATGAGCATAATACAATTTTACTCAACATTGCTGCTGACGGCACATTCGAGAAGAAATTCCAAGCCAACTATCCAGTCTTTAATGAATTCTTCAACTATGATTCAAAGAATGGCTTCAACGAGATGTATTTCTTTGCCCGCCCTGGCGAGACTATCGACATTACCGTTAAAACGAATGCCGAAGGCCAGTACGAATGCTTCTATAACAGTGGCAGCAGCAAGGATTTGGAACGTTGGTTGAAGTCGGGATTGACTGTCGAAAACCTTAAACGAAGTCGTACTTTAGCCGATTTCGATGGAAAATTCAGCGAAGTAGATAAAGAGGCGGAGCGTACATGGCAGGATATGCTATCTCATCTGCAAGAAGAAAGCAGTCGTCTGCACTTTACACCTCAGGAGATGCATATAGCTTTGGCCGACCTGCAAGTAACTTTTGCCTATGCCATGTTGGATTATTCATGGAATCATGAGCGAGGAATCAGGAATTTAGAAGAGCGTGACGGTGTCAGTCACCAAGAGATTACTGATAGCGCGGAATGGAAGGAGTTTGACAAACCCGAGAACTATAAGCCGTTGCACCGTGTGGATTTCAACAATCCCCAACTACTATCAACAGCATTCTTCCCCATCGTTCTCAACCGTCTACAGTTTTTTACAACCAATAATTTGCCTAAGAGCGAAATATTGGGAACCGACAACAACAATCTCATGGTGCAACTCTACAACTATAAGGAAATGATGAGTAATTTCAAAGAATGGCGTGCCCATGAGGAAGACATTCCCCAAAAGATGCAGGATTATCTCAACACCGTTACCAATCCCTTCATCCGACAAAAGGCTGAAGCTTTCTATGCTCAGCAGATGACACAAACAGATATCTCCACCCCCCTGCCTGCCAATAACGTTTCAGCCGACCTCATCCGCTCGCTATCTAAAAAATTTCCTGGCCGCTATCTACTGATTGACTTCTGGGGCATGAGCTGCGGTCCATGTCGCTCGGCTATTCAGAAGAGCAAGAACCTGCGCAAGGAGATTGCCAAGCGTGATGACATCAAACTCATCTTCATCGCTGACGAACGCACCGCAGAGGGTAGTGAAGCCTATCAGAAATATGTAAAAGAATGGCTTGCTGACGAGACGACAATTTGCCTCGTCAATGCCGAATTCACTCGTTTGATGGAACTCTTCAACTTCAGCGCTATTCCTCATTATGAGACTATCACACCCGATGGACAACGCGTTAGTGATTTCTATCAGATTCACGGATATGACAACTTAGAGACTGAATTGGAATTACTGAAAGAGACACTCAAATAAGAACATATATGAAATCAACCATCATCACTATTCTCCTTGCTGTCGCCGCTTTGACGGTGCAGGCCCAGACGAAAGTTTGGGACAACATAGTTATGGGCTATGCCAACGCCCCCATCATCAACGTGAACCGTGTAGCTCTCTATGCAGACCGCACCGATGTAAGCCTGCATATCGACTACCGTAAAGGTCGGCAGATGGGCTTCAGTCGGGGAACAGCCCTGAAAGCTGGTGGCAAGGAATATAAGGTGACTGGAGCCACCGTCATCAAACTGGACGAGCCTTACTCGATGACGGAAGACACGCTGAATCTGACGTTGACGTTCGAGCCACTGCCTGTGACAACGCAGAGGTTTGACTTCACGTCGCCCGACGGCCTGCAACTGTTGAACATCCGCAATGCCAACAGCCTACCAGAGGATATCACCAACACCTACTGGCGCAACGAATCGACGGGCGACTGGATGATTGGCATCACACCGAATCATGTCATCTACAAGAATAAGGTGTGGGACATCGTGAGTCAGACGGAGAAGAAGGACGCCTATACGCTGACTATCAACGACGGCACAATCATCAAGGTCGGGAAGATGAAGAAAGGCCAGAGAATCATCACCATCGGCAAGGAGAAGCCCGCGACGTGTAGTCCTATCGTGACGGCAGCACTGCCCGACTACCCCACAAAGGATATGCGCAAGGGTTTTGTGGATAATGGCTACCGAACAAATGACAGCGTGACCATCATCGGATGGATGAAGGATATGCCCCAACAGGCGTGGGAGCGAGGAAAAGAATTTTGTATCGGTATTGAAAACATCTTCAGCGACAAGGAGGAGAGTTCTTATGCGAAGATGGACTCCCTAGGACGTTTTTCGTTTAAGATGCCGATTCTGAACTCTTCGCAGGCATTCCTCGACTGGGGACGCACATCGAAGAGCACCCTGCTGGAACCAGGCAAGACCTACTTCTTCCTCTATGATTTCTTGACAGGACAGATGCTATGGATGGGCGATGACGTCAGGTTGCAGAACGAACTGCTGGCGCATCCTCACGACTGGAACAACGACCGTATTGAGAAGGAAGAGGAAGGCAAAATAACCGCCATGCAGTTCAAGGCACGGACAGACAGCTCGCGTGCTGCCAGCATGACAAAGCTACAGAACTGTCTGGCCCAGCATCCCAACCTCTCACAGCGATACATCGACTATCTTTCTGGCTATTATCTGACCAGTCAGGGTGAAGCGATGATGCAGGCCCGCTACTCCATTCCTGGGTACGATCTTCCCAAAGAATATATGGACTATGTGGGCAACGAACTCTGGAAGAAAGCCTGCAAGCCCTATACGCTCTATCGAGACTTCAGTACCTTTATTCGTGACTATCTCAATCACCTCAGAGACACGCAGCAAGGTGACTGGGGCATACTTTTCAGAAACACGGCCCTGCGTTTAGACCAGCAAGGTGTGGTGACCCTGACCGACAAAGAACGTGAGGCGTTGAATCATTATATCATCATGCACAATCAACTGGAGGCTGGTGTCAAGAACGATATCTCACAGCAGGAGCGCGACTCCCTTATCAATGCCTTCAACAGCAGCGAGACCGTCACCACGCTGAACGCCATGATAAAGCGCCTGGGGAAACCGCTGCAAGACGAGATGAATCTTGTCGGCTACCGCCAGACAATGGCAGTCCTTGATTCCATAGGCTGCGACCGCACACTACGCGACATCTCTTTGGCTCGCCAGTTCTGTCGGGCCATCAACGAGTCGCGCGAGCCCCTCCCCGATGTCGCTGTCAACATGATGGAGCAGGAGGTGCAACTGCCTTCTGCCAAAGCTGCTGTCATGGCATTGCAAAACAAATATCTGGAAATACAGCAACGTGACATCACGAAGTCGGGCATTCTGAAGAGTAATAACGACGTGGCCAATATGAGTGATGGCGAACAGATACTCCGTAAGCTCACTGAGCCTTATCGCGGTCGCCTCGTGCTGCTCGACATCTGGGGCACATGGTGCGGTCCCTGCAAGGCAGCGCTCTCGCACAGTCAGGAGGAATATGAGCGACTGAAGGACTACAATCTCGTATATCTCTATTTGGCCAACCGCAGCCCTGAGGATGGATGGAAGAACGTCATCAAGGAGTACAACGTCACGGGCGAGAACGTCGTACACTACAACCTGCCCGCCGACCAGCAGAGTGCCGTAGAGCATTTCCTGCAAGTCCACAGCTGGCCTACCTACAAACTCATTGACCGCGACGGAAAAGTGCTTGATGTCAATGCCGACCCGCGCAACCTCGAAGGTCTTGCAAAACTGTTGGAGAATTTGAAATAAAACAACCCAAAACTTGCCGGTATCGGCTAAAATCGGTATCTTTGTAACTTGAAAATGAACTAAAAACTTGCCGATAGGTAAAAGAAATGAAGAAAAACATCCTAACCACATTACTCGCTCTCGTAGCTCTTACAGCGGCAGCGCAGGACAGGCTCATCCGTGTGGACAGCGAATCAAAGGATTTGCGAAAGGCCAGTTCGCAAAGAAAAATGTTTGACCGTGAGAAGGCACGGCTATTGATGCCGCAGGGCGCAACCTTCGGCGTGGAGTGTATTCCGTCGTTCTCGCCCGAATGGACGCTGACCTACGACTCATTGGCCCAAGCGCTCGTATATAAGGTAGCAGAAAAAAGCATCTGGTATAGCACGTACGGGGCTATGCATAAAGAGAAGAAGATCAAGGGTAAGAATTATTCAGTACCGCGAAAGCGTCCGAAGAACTATATAGCACCAGAGGCAAAGACTTACTCGCTTGCTATTTCCGATGAGCAGGTGCAGCAGTTAAGGGCAATATGGAGGACTGCTGTTGGTGCTGCCGAGGACAGGGAAGTCTTTCTTTTGGACGGCACGAAGTGGGAGTACTTCATAGACGGTAAGTTTGCAAAGTCACATCGTAATAAGAACGTGCTTGTGAAGTTTACTAACGAACTGGCAGAAACAGTCCGTACGGGTAACGTGAGCCGCAAGGATTCTCTCTTTGAAGCATCCCAGAACGTCATCACTGGCCTGACCACTCCGCCGCCACCAGAAGTCTTGGAGCCAGGCACCGTGCGCAGACTCATCGTGATAAATGGCACACCACTTCCCGATTCTGTAGATTTCATCAAGAACGTACCCAACACCATTGGCGAACTCGTGTATTTTAACAGGCATCAGCAGACCATTCGGAGTACCAGGTATTATTATAATGAGAAGGACAAACAATCCATTGAAGAGAAATATGGTGTGAAGGTAAAGGGCACTATTGCGGAATACACGACCTATCCCGATACGCTATGCGATGCCTACGTCTGCCAACATCCCGAGCTGATGGAGTCACGTCGCTATGTTGAGGGTTATGTATTGAACGAAGATGACAAGCCATTGGCAGATGTCTGGATTCATGTGGAAGGAAAATCACAGATGGGCTCAGGCACGGCTTCCGACTCCACTGGACATTTCGCCTTCTGGTTGCCTCGCACGTGGCTGTCTCAATCAAGTGTCACACTAACGGCGTCTAATGGCCAGCATTGGATCAATAAGATTCCGATTACCGACACGCCCCTCACCATCCGGTTTGAATCTTCAAAGAAGAAAAAGAAATAAAAACTTGCCGGTATCGGCAAGAAACAGTATCTTTGCAACAAAAACCAATGCAGAAAACCATCTTAACCATTTTGCTCGCCCTCGTCGCAATGGCGGGACAGGCAAAAGAGAAAGCGATTGTGTGGGAACAGCCCACTACGGAGTTTGGAACCAGCTATGGCGACGGATTCTTCTACCTCGCCCTTGATGTAACGAAAGTAGAACTGAAGGCCGATGAGACAGTGGTATATGTCACTGCCCAGCAGCGTTCTGACGATCCCGACTACTCTTTCCTGTTTGCCGGCGATACCTACCTGAAGGTGGGCGACCAACGCTATACTATCACGTCAGCCGATAACATTGAACTCAACAAGTTTGTACGAACAGATAAAGATGGTCGACGCGATATGGCCTTCCACTTCCCTGCGTTGCCGCAGGGCACCAAGTCGTTCGACTTCATCGAGGGCGATGGTGATAGGGCTTTTCAAATCAAGGGCATCAAGCCTGTGGAGGAGCGTTGGAAACAACTGTTCCCTTCCTATTGGCGCGACAATAACGGCGACTGGAAGATTGCCTTCTTCGAGGACTGCGCCATCTACGACTGCAAGTTCTGGAACTACAAGCAGCGCGACGTGAACCAGAAGACTGGCGAGGCTATCATCCTTATGACTAACGGCAACGATGAGTTAAAGGTCATGGTCGGCAAGGACAAGAAAGGCCAGCGTCCGATACAGATTGGCAGCGACAAGAAGGTCTATTCGATGATAACCACCCGCTTCCTGCCCGACTATCCCACGAAGGACACCCGTGAGGGCTTTGTGGATACTGGCTGCAAGGAGGATACCATTACCGTCGTGGGTTGGATTAAGGATATGCCGGAGCAATTCAAGCAGTTGAAGACCTTCGATTTCGGTTACGAGAACATCTATACGGACGAGCATCAGTCTGTCAGCGCCGACTTGGACGAGCAGGGACGCTTCATAGCAAAAATTCCCGTGCTGAACAGTACGGAGTTCTTCATCGACTGGGAGCGTTGCTTCGTCCGCACGATGTTCGAGCCTGGCAAGACCTACTTCATGCTCTACGACTTCAAGGAGGGCCGCCGTTATTTCATGGGCGACGACTGCCGATTGCAGAACGAACTCTTCAAGTACCCGCTCGACTGGAAGTCCATACGTATGGAGGATGGCGACAAGGATTTCAACAAGTATATCGCTTCGGTCGACAGCCTCCTGAAGGCGCAGAGTGCCATCATCGACCAACTCTGCGAGGAGCACCCCACGCTCTCCACCCGCTTCAACACCTTCAGGAAGGGCAATACGCTGTGGCAGCAGGCACGTGCCTTCGGACAGGCGCGTTTCAGAGGCCCCAACTTCCAACTCCCTGACAACGCCCGCCGTTATGCCTACGACAACTTCTGGACGAAGATGGAGAAGCCCTACACCCTGCACCGCGACATCGGCAGTTTCCTGAACGACTATCTTGATGACGTTATACGCCGTCGTGAATTCAATTTCTCCTACTCCTACATTGACCACTTGCCAGAAATAGCCGCAGATGAGCAGGAACTCAACCTTCTCAATCGTTGGAAGGACTGGATCGCCGATGCTCAGAAGAAAGTGGACGCTGCGGCCACGGACGAAGAACGACATCAGATTGCAGACAAGTTGAACGCCGACAATGCCGAGATGATTGAGCAGGCGAACAAGATTCTCAACGGCCCACGCTTCAACCGAACGATGGACAGCAAACTCCTCATTGCTCAGATGAAAGAACAGCTACAGGTGCTCGACTCGCTTGGTGCCGACCAGTTTATCAAGGATTTGTGGCTCGCACGGGGGATATATAAGGAGATAGACAACCGTCGTACGGCGATGCTCCCAGAGGTCATTAACACGCTGAAGGCCCTGACCACCAACCCCACCTGCCTCGCAATGGTGGAGAAGCAGAACAACCACTACCTCGCTATCGAGAACCGCGAGTTCGACAAGCTGGTGCTCAAGTCGTCAGACGACCTCGCTAATATCTCTGAGGGCGAGGCACTGCTCAGAAAAATCGTCGAGCCCTACAAGGGCAAGTTCGTGCTGCTCGACATCTGGGGCACATGGTGTAGTCCATGCAAGGAAGCCCTCTCGCACTCTACCGAGGAATACGCCCGCTTGAAGGACTACGACATCCAATATCTATATCTGGCCAACCGCAGCCCGCAGACGGCGTGGGAGAACGTCATCAAGGAGTATAATGTCAGCGGCCCGAACGTGGCTCACTACAACCTGCCCGCCGAGCAGCAGGCCGCCATTGAGCGCCATCTGAACGTTCACTCATGGCCTACCTACAAGCTCTTCAACCGCGACGGCGACCTGCTCGACCTGAATGTTGACCCGCGCAACCTCGAAGGTCTTGCAAAACTATTGGATCTGATGAAATAAAACAGCCCAAAACTTGCCGGTATCGGCAAAAATCAGTATCTTTGTAACTTGAAAATGAACTAAAAACTTGCCGATATGTAAAAGAAATGAAGAAAACCATCATCCCAATTATTCTGCTCGCATTCGTCGCAATGGGCGCGCAGGCGCAAACTCAGAATCCCAAAGGACTGTATAAACTTACAGAGATTGTTCATCAGGACGGTAAGCACTTAGAGGCTCACTTCAGGCAATATAAGTATTGTTTGGAGGACGTGACACTCATGTTCAGTTACGCCCCGTCTCCATTCGTGAGCGCCCCCTTCGACTTCAGCATTTCCAATCCTGACAACAAGCCGCTACGTCTTACGGGCGAGCTCTCGAAGACGGAGAACAAGGGCATTCAGGTTATCAGCACCTCCGACAGCACCTTCACCCTGCGTTGGTTCAACGACCGCGGTGCCTTCGACGAGCATCTCTTCCCCAGCAACACCAACATCGACGAGGTGTATGAGCTGGTAAAGGACTCTACCGACAGGATTCAGCGGGCACTCAACGTGCTGACAATGAAGAACTTGAAGAAGGAGAACCGCTTGCAAGGAGCGTGGAAGTTGCGTGGACGGCAGAAGGATAATATCTCCACCTCTCAGTATTGGATTGACCGCTCTGAGAAAGACCAATATCTCATTTTCGGCAACAACGGAACGGTATCGTTTACTGCCAATGAGAAGTTCCCCAATGCCAACCTGTCGTGCCACTACGCTCCCTGCAAGTATCTGAGCAATCATGCTGTTGACTTGTATGAACGCACTTGCCTCATCAATTGGTTCGACTATAAGACTATTTCATTGACAACGATTGATGACGAAGGCCGTCCGTTCGTAACTGTTTGGGACCGCAGCGGTTTGCCTGAGAACTTCCGTAAGGTGTTTGGCGGCAGCCAAGCTCCGATGACGAAGGACCTCTCGCGCTTCATGAACGATGAGTTTGAGAAGCGTTACGGCACTCAGCCCGACTCCATCCGTAAGGCCTACGAGACCTACAACTACGCCGTCGATATGAATGAGAAAAACAATGCCATTTTCCCTGTACTGATGAAGTGCGGTTTCGAGGCTGAATACAAAGCGATGAAGAACGCATACTTGGAAGAACTTATGAGCGGCAAGAAAAACATCGATAAGGCTGTGGCCGACTATGTATTCTGGTTCTACAAGAACTTCGACCGCCACACCAACTGCTCTACTCCTACCTATACCTTCGGGAAGCTCCAACAGGAACTTCATCCCGACTATAGCAAGCTCATAGGCAACTATGCGCCAGAACCTGTAGCCTGCTTGGTGGACAAAGAGACTTATCTCCTGCGCCTGCCATCGTGTGAAGGCGATGTGCCTACTGAGGATTGGGTTGAGAAGAAAGCCGAGGAATTTCTGCAGTCGGGCTGCAAATACCTTATCCTCGACCTTCGTGGCAATGGTGGCGGCAGCGATCATATCAGCCTGATATTTACCAAATTCATGTGCGACAGTGGTAACATGAACGATGAGGATTATTTCTATCGTGTAAGCACTGAGAACGACAAGCGGTTGGCTATGGTCTGTGAGACAGCCCCAGGCAATTTCTTTGACCGCGTTTTGGAGGAGTCAAAAACAGCTGATGACGGTAGCCTCATCAATTGGATCAGCTTCCGCAAGGGTGGCGAGATGAAGCCGAGGGTGCGCAAGGGAGCCATTATCATCGATGCCTATACTGCCAGCGCAGCCGAGACGCCCGTACGCTTCGCACACAACCATTCGAAGACCCACGCCAAGGTGTATGGTCGCGACAACACCTTGGGATGTGAGCAGACAGGCAACTGCCACGAGGTTCGTCTGCCCCATAGCCACATCACCATGCGCTATCCCACAACGGTCGATGACATCTTCGAGCATCAGTGTCGCTTGAGGAATCCCGGCTACAAGCCCGACGTTATCATCCCCTTGCCTTATCCCAAGCAGCTCACCGACAACATCGACCCTTGGGTGCTGTGGGTGGCAAAGGATTTGAAAAAGAAATAAAACCATACAATGAAACAAACCATCATCACCACGATGCTCGCCCTCGTTGTAATGACGGGCTGGGCGCAAAAATTCACCATTAGCGGTGACCTGTCAGTCATGACCAACAAGCACGACCTTCCCCCCGCAAAGGCAAATATCGTATTTATATGGAACGACTCTTTGAAGGGTACGCCTATAGAATACGCCGTGAAGGACGGGAAGTTCGAGATAAGCGGAAACGTCAGCCGCCCCATCTATTCGAAACTCATGGTACAACTGGAAATAGAAGTTGAGGGGAGAAAAGACACAACTACCGAAGGCATTCCCTTTATCCTTGAGCCTGGTAATATCAAGATGGATAGCGAATGGGCGCTGTTGAAGGGGACACCCCTCAACGATGCGAGTATTGCGATGTGCATAAAATTAAGCGAGTTGGCGAAGGCTGGTGAGAAAGAGAAACTGAAACAGGAGGCTTTCAACTTCGTGAAGCAACATGCCGCTGACCCAGCATCAATCTTTGTCATCGTTCAAGCACCAAACTTTATGGAAGCCAAGGACATTCTGACTATGATAGATATGTGTAGTGAGGATATGCAGCACACCAATATCGATTTTTCCCTGCTGAGAGAAAAAGTGACGCTAGAGGCACATGCACCTCAGGAGGGCGACAAGTTTGCCGACTTCGCCGTAGAATACGAGGGCAAGACGACCCGTCTCAGCGACTACGTAGGCAAGGGGCAGTATGTGCTCGTAGATTTCTGGGCATCCTGGTGCAGACCTTGTCGCCAGGAGATTCCCAACCTCATCGCAGCCTACGACAAATACAAGGATCGTGGTCTTCAGGTACTCGGCATCGCTGCCTGGGATAAGCCTGAGGACACAAAGAAAGCCATTGCAGAAGAACAGATTCCCTATCCGCAGATTATTAACTCGCAGAGAATTGCTACTGATATCTATGGCATCAGCGGCATCCCAGAAATCATCCTTTTCAGTCCTGACGGCACTATCCTTGCCCGAGGCCTGCGTGGAAAACAAATTGAAATAAAACTGGAGGAAGTATTCAATAACAAGAAATAAGCATCTAATTATCTGGTCGTTTGGATCTTTCTGCTCTTTCCAACTTAACTTTTATCCCCCTGATGCGTAATATAGATGTATGACACGCACAGAATTCGAACATATAGCCGCGCAACTGCGCCAGCGAGTACTGAAGGTTGGACTCGACTTCTTTGGCAACCAAGAGGATGCCGAGGATGCTGCCCAGGAGACCATGGTACAGCTGTGGCGCTACTGTGAGCATATTGACGCTGAACGGAATGTGGAGGCGCTGGCAGTCAAGATGGCAAAGAACTGCTGCATCTCTATGTATCGTAAGCGGCATCATGCCGAATCAGGGGATGAGGTCTTTGATTCCCTCCAGAATCACGCAAGCACCTCTGTCGATTCAGACCCACAGGCACAACTGGAAGCCGAGGATATGCAACGGATGCTGGATGCTGCCATGGCCCGATTGAACCCAAGGGAGCGACAGTTGTTTGAGATGCGCCACGCAGAGGATCTCTCAACAGACGAGATAGCCCAGCAGACAGGCATCCCCAAGGCCTCCGTCGCCGCGATGGTCTCTACAGCACGCCGCAAGGTGATCATCGCCCTGCGTATCATTCTCTCTACAGCAGCCACCTATCTGGTGGGACTGTTCCTCTGGTTGCAGCAAGAGCCAGAGGCACCTGTAGAAACCATAGCCAAAGAGCACCATACCAAAGAGGTCAACATCCCTTGCAAGGAGGGTACACTCATGGAACAGGCTCAGTGCTATCTGGAGCAAAAGAGGAACCAGCCAAAGACCTATAGTATAATTAAAAAATTGCTTTATGAAAACCAACAGTAGAATTTTCATGGCATTGATGCTGGCATTACTCGCCACCTCATGCAAGAACAAGGACGACCACATGCTCACCGTTATCAACGAAGACGGCACCTGCAGTCGTGAGTATACCTTCAAGACCACCCAACAGTGGCTGGCAGCATCGGCCGACGAGGACTATGACAGCATCATCGACAAGAGTTGGGAGCGCACCTGGTCTGTACAGGGTGCTGACTCCGTACGCTACCCTGTACCCCTGACTGAAGCCCAGCTCGACAGTATGCAGGAACTGGACCTCAACAAACCGTTGGGCAATATGCTGCTGGTGCACGCCAAGAAGACATATAATAGCGTGGAGGAGATGAGCGCCGAACTATACCGCTCGGAGAGACATCACCTGAAGAAGGTGGAAGGCATCAAAGCCACCAGCACGCTGGAGAAAAGCTTCAAGTGGTTCTATACCGACTACACATTCAGCGAGACATTCACCTACGAAGGCGAGCCCATATTCCCTATTCCCCTCAGCGATTTTACGAGTGCCGACACCGCCTCGTTCTGGTTCACGGGTCAGCCCGACTTGACACAACACCTGAGTGGTGCAGAGCAGAAAGAGTTGCTGGATAAGATTGAGAAGAAGATAAGCCAATGGAGCAATGCCAACTGGTTTTATGAAATCTGCAACATCATCATCGACAACTACGACAGCATCCAGAATACGCCCGTCAGCAAGGAGCGCTTCACCAGTCTGCGCGACTCGCTGGTTATGCAGCCCAGCGTACTGAATGGTAATGCCGAAGACAGTGGCCCAAAGGCTTTCCTGTCACAAATAGAAGGCATCCTTCATACAGATGTATATACCAACTTCTTGAAGACGTATGAAGGCGGATTTGCGCAGTACGGACGACTGCTCTCCTTTGGCTACCCCTACGACCTCATGATGCCAGGCACCGTAACCGATGCCGGCATGGGCGAATATGATGGCAAGGTGATTCATTACCAGTTGGGCGGCGAACGCCTCATCACTGGTCCCTACACCATCACCGCCTCATCACGTGTCGCCAACGTCTGGGCCTATATCGTGACTGCCCTCATCATCCTCCTAGCCCTCGGCAGTTTGTTACTTCATAAGAAGTAAAATCGAAGTGTCAAGATGATTAATAGCCAAAGGGTTTATTGTCTATTTTCCTGACACCAATGGTATATTAGAGGATCAATGTCTTGGAATGCGATTTGAAACGGGTATAGGCAAACGGTTGTTGGGGTATAGGCACATGACCGTTTGGGTATAGGCAAATAATAGAAAGAAGACGTTTCTCTCCCTGCAAGCCTTAAGTATATTCTTATCGGTCACATGGTCACAGCTGTGACCGTGTGACCGGTGTCGTTTTACGACAGTCCCTCAATCTCACCATTAACGATGGTGATACGCTCGGCCTGCGGACTCTTAGGCAGACCCGGCATACGGAGCATATCGCCGGCAATGGCCACAATCATCTCACTGCCACAGTTGAGGATCACATCGCGAATGCGAATCGTAAAGCCCTCAGGCGAACCATAGCGGGTAGCATCGGCCGAGAAGGAGTATTGTGTCTTGGCGATACAAATGGGATAGCTACTGATATCCTTGTCGTCAGCAAAGATTTCACGGATAGCCTCCAGGCGCTTCTTGCCAGTCTTGGTAAACTCCACAGCAGCAGCGCCATAGATGCGCTTGCATACCCTCTCAATCTTACCCTCGATGGATTCGCTTTGAGGATAGGTGAAGTTGATAGGCAGAGGCTGGATGCGCTCAATGGTATCCACCACTTTCTGAGCCAGTTCTACTGCACCATCGCCACCTTTCAGGAAAGCCTCGTTGACAGCGAAGCCCACGCCACGGTCCTCACAGTTCTTGCGGATGATATCAATCTCCTCGTCTGTATCAGAGTCAAAACGGTTCAGCGTCACGATGACAGGCTGTCCGAAGCCTTGCATATTATTGATATGACGATTCAGGTTCTTCAAGCCCTCCCTGAGCCCGTCGGCATTAGGTTCCTTGATATGGTCAAGAGCCACCCCACCATGCATCTTCAATCCCTGCGTCGTAGCCACGATAACCACCAACTGAGGCTGCAAGCCAGCCTTACGGCACTTGATATTAAAGAACTTCTCAGCACCCAGGTCGGCACCGAAGCCTGCCTCTGTCACCACATAGTCACTAAAAGTCATCGCCATCTTTGTGGCCATCACACTGGAACAGCCGTGGGCGATATTGGCAAACGGACCGCCATGAATAAAGGCTGGCGTCTGTTCGGTAGTCTGCACCAGGTTGGGCGAAAGGGCATCACGCATCAACACGGTGATGGCACCACCCACACCCAGGTCGCGAACGCGGAAAGGCTTGCCATCAGAGGTGATACCCAAAAGGATGTTTTCGATTCGACGACGCAGATCGTCCTCGCTGGTTGCCAGACAGAGGATAGCCATCAGCTCAGAAGCGGGCGTAATGTCAAAACCGGTCTCTGAGACAACACCATCGCCACGCAAGCCCGTGACGATATTACGCAAGGCACGGTCGTTCACATCGAGCACACGCTTCCAGTAAATCTCGCGCAGAGAGAACCCATCCTTACGGTGCTGATAGAGATAGTTGTCCAAGAGGGCACTAATCGTGTTATGGGCAGAAGTGACGGCATGGAAATCGCCGGTGAAGTGCAAGTTGATCTTCTCCATCGGCAACACCTGGGCATAGCCACCTCCTGCAGCACCGCCCTTCATGCCAAAGCAGGGGCCGAGCGATGGCTCACGCAAGGATACGGAAGCCTTCTTGCCAATCTTATTCAAGCCCATAGCCAAGCCAATGCTGACAGTAGTCTTGCCGATACCCACCTTCGTAGGACTGATGGCAGTAACCAGAATCAAACGACTTTTCTTTACTCTCTCTTCATCGATGAGCGACACAGGCACCTTCGCCATATAACGTCCGTAGGGCTCCACCTTCTCAGGTGCTATGCCCAACTGTTCTGCGATGTCACTAATCGGTCTCAGCTCACTTTCGCGAGCAATCTGAATGTCTGTCTTCATATTTAGTTTTACGGGTTAACAAAAGAAAAGAAAAAAAGCAAGCGATGTAGCTAAAGTCACACCGCTTGTTTTTCTGAAAAGAACCTTAAGCCAAGAGTTTCTTTACAATCTCTGAGATGACTCGGCCATCAGCCTTGCCTGCCAGCTGCTTGCTGGCTGTGCCCATTACCTTTCCCATCTCCTTCATGCTTGTGGCTCCCACCTCAGCAATAATCTTCTTCACTTCTGCCTCAACCTCCTCATGGGAAAGTTGTTTTGGCAGATAACTCTCCAACACTTCCACCTGTGCCAACTCTGCGTCAGCCAAATCCTGACGACCGGCCTGAGTATAGGTGGCAGCAGTCTCCTTACCTTGTTTAGCCAACTTCGAGATAATCTTCAGCGCATCAGCATCAGCCAATGTGTCGTTGGCCCCTGGAGCAGTCTTTGCTTCCAAGAAAACTTTCTTAATGTTGCGAAGCGTCTCAAGACGTACCTTGTCGCGAGCTTTCATCGCGGCCTTAATATCTTCACTAATTTGATCGAATAAATCCATAATACCGTTATTATTATCAATCAATACATATTTATGCTGCAAAATTAATCATTTTCCATCTGAACAAATCACTCTTCTAGAAAGATTTAGTTTTATTTAGCGATTATGCCAAGCAAAGCCAATGTTCCATAAAAAGTAACACCCCGCAACCAATATTTCCGCGATTACGGCGTATATATAATAAAAGGTAAAAATAAATTTGAAAATAAAATGAACGATTTAATGTTTCGTGTGTATGCTGTCATGAAATAACCCCAAAACAAGAACAGTATGAAACGGAAAATGATGACATTACTGGCAGCAGCCACGATGATGACCACAGCCAGCGCACAGCAAACAGAACGTATAGACAGGCACCAGATTCTGACCCTATACGGCAACGCAGAGAAGACGGATAGTCTTTACAACTTCTGGAACACCTACGTACAGGTTCATCCAAAGGATGAGGTGGCTTGGCGTAACCTCTTCGAGGTATCGGAGAAGAAGGTTTTCCGCTGGGTCAGCACCACCAAGGACTGGAAAGGCGGTGAGGATTATCGCAAGCAGCTGAACGTGGTGGGACGCATGGAGAAAGCCATCCCTGGCACTTACACCTTTTATTATAGTGCATACGAGGGCAGCTATCTGCCAGAAGAGGTAGAGAAAGAGGCAAAGCAGTATAATATGACAACGTTCTATATGCACCACGATGCCTATGCCGATTCGGCCATTGCCGCGCTGCCTGCCGATGCCTTGGCTGGTGACTACGAGCGCTGGATACAACACCTGATTCCGAAGTGTGACACCGTGAGGATGGACCAGCTGCTGAAGCGCTGCTATGAGAGCGGGCAGTTTCCTGAGGAGACCCTGCAATACCATTTCAACGAACTGCAGGGCATGGAGACGGGCGGTGTCTATTGTGGTGCCCACGAGGGCGACATCATAGGCAAGCTCATCCTGCAACGGGTGCTGGGCGTGCATCAGGACAAGATTCTCTATGACGAGAATGCCTCTATGGATCCCGAGTATGTGAAGGCTGTGTTTGGACACATCGGCATTGCCTTTGATAAGGCGTGGTACTGGGAGGGATACGAAGATCAGATGGAAAAGCAGCGGACTATCATGCGCTACATCTTCGACCATTCCAAGCGACCCGTCTATCTGTCGGCCCACAATATGCAGGGGTATGTTTTGGGATATGGCCTGCCAGACGAGTTGAAAGCCCGCTTATACAACGAGGGGCTGACTATACGTTACTCCACCAAGCCCTACGACAATATGGCCGTGAAGCGTCGCAATATAGAACAGCGCTACCGGCTGGAGTATCTGCGCATGCCGTTCCATCCGAAAATGAAGGACACGCAGCTCTTCTCGTTCAGCGCCAATGCATACGCCATGAACTATATGCGGCTGTTGCACGACCAGCTGCCCTACTACAAGAAGCACAACCGGGAGCGCTATCAGTGGTTGCACGGCATCTTTACCGACATCATCGATCGGTTAGAGAAGGAAAACTTTGATGTGGATGAATTCAAAGGCTATCTGAAATGAGCATCTTCCATTTTAAACCACTGCGCCAGCAGACCGATGAACAACTGATGGCACGTGCTGCGGCAGGCAGCGATACAGCTTTCGAAGAGCTGTATCGCCGCTATGCGCGTAGATTAAAAGGGTTCTTCTTCCTACAGTTAGGTGGCGACGAGGAACTGGCAGCCGATGCCATGCACGATGTCTTTCTGCGTGCATACGAGGCAAGGAGCAGTTATCAGGAGGGACGCCGGGTTGATACGTGGCTCTTCACCATAGCCTATAATATCTGTCGAAACCGCTATCGCAGCAATGCCTACGAGGCGCAACTGTTAGCCACCCTCGATTCTGAGCCAGTGAATGATCAGCAGATTGAGGTTGAGTTGGACGAAGCCACATTAGACCAAGCTTTGGAACAGGCGTTGGCGGAACTCCCCTTGCCATTGCACCAAATCTTCTCTCTACACTATCAGGAAGAACTGACAATTCCGCAGATAGCCGAGATTGTAGGCGTTCCTGAAGGTACTATCAAATCGCGTCTCCACAAGACAATGAACATTATCCGTAAAAAACTGAAGAAATATGAAGATAAGTAACGAACAGATTATCCAGTCCGCCCGCCGTCAGCGTGAATCAGTAAACAGCCGTATGGGCGTTGAAACGTGGCATCCCCATCATCGTCATAGCCGTGGCATAGCAGCCGCGATAGCCATTGCCGCCAGTTTCATCAGTTTTATTGCTGGCTACGGCGTTCATGTTAACATGTCACAGTCTGACATCCAGCCAATGGCACAAAACATTCTTGTGCAACACGACACCATTGTGCATACCGAGACCGTCCGAGACACCGTGTATCAGACACGCATTGTCACTAAGTATGCAAAGCCCTTGACTGCTCAGACCTCTCCTGTAATCGACCAAATGGTAATGGATAATCAGATCATTGAGAATGATGCCGAACAAGCGGCTTGTTCCATGCTATGCGATAACATTCCTTATGCCCTATTGGCCACCCCATGAAATTGAAAATTAAACGAAATTATTAATTACAAGCCTGCCTGTAACAATTACTGGCAGGCTTGTCTTTCGGAATATTACATGTGGTACCCACGGAAAATGCGTTACGCAAATTTGTATAATTGTATTTTTAATCCCCTACCACTTCCCAATGGCCACCTTTATTTGGGCCTATATGCTTTATTTTACCAAACTCTTGTAGTAAATGAAGGTGCTTACTGATTCCACTTCTGGCCATTTTCAGCCTCTCAGCTATCTGTCTTGATGTTATATCCGGATTATCTCTCAAGAGTTTTATTATTCTTTTCTGGGTAGTTTCTGGTCCACTTTCTGGTCCACTTTCTGGTCCACTTTCTGGTCCACTTTTCTGTCCACTTTCGGCATCTATGGACTGTAAAGTAGGAACATAAGGGATTTCTATGCGGTACACGTCCTGCTCCTCAATGACGGGTTCCTTACCATTAGCATATAGAGGAGTGTACTTGAACATCTTCCTCATACCACTACCAAGCTCTTCTACGATTCCCATCTGAGAGAACACCTTGGCTATCTTTGGGTTCTTACGATGCGGACGCATGGTCTGAAGATCGATATGCCCATAGACGTATGGAATATTCCAGTTCTCCGTAACGATGCTATCTCGATAGATAGTAAACGTCGTAGGATAAGCACTGCTATACTCACGATGTATAATCATGTTCAGAACCACCTCTCGTAAGATTGTGTCACGAAGGCTGAAACGCTGTATGCCTTCTATATAGGGTTGCTCTGGCAGATGCTTCTTAATGAAAGCCATCGTGATAGGGTAAGCCTTCAGCAGATTGCAGCTCAACAATTCCCGGTCATCATAGAGTTCAGTATTGTTTACGCGGCAAAGCAAATCAATGCGATAAGCAGGAAGGGCAGTGGTGATGGCATGGTTATTACAAAACAAAAGAATGGCAGCCAGCGTCAGTCCTTCTTTACCTGTGTCTGGGTCAATAGCAAGTAATTCTGCCGAGCGTATAATTTCTTCGTTCGACAGATTGAGCCAAGGGTGCTGTGAATTCTCAATACGGATGCCCCGTCTCAACTCATCGAAGGCTTCCTCATCGAGATCCTTCATCCCTAACATCGGATATACCCTATCCTCAGTCTTAAACTTACTCTTACGTATAAACAAGTTCGCAATCTGTTCGGTACTGCGTAGTTCAAAGTCACCATCTTGGTTGCGGTCATAGAAAACACCTTTATAGCTGTGTCCCTGAGTGCTTTCTGGCACATAGAAGTAGATGACCTTCTTGCCATCTAAATCCATTGGTTCAAAGTTCAGATAGTAAGTAGGTTTGAACAACTGAGGGTTGTTCATATCCTTTGCCAACTGGTCTAACTGCTCCTGAACTTTAGAGGGATTGATACCGACGACGTTTCTATCATCATCAACTCCCAACACGACATGACCACCTCTGCGATTCAGAAACGCACAGATGGATTCATAGACCTTACGAGCCAAGCTGTCTTTCGACTCTTTCAGCTCGACTTCAGTTCCTTCGCCTTGCGATATAATCGCTTTTAGCTTTTCTGGTGTCATCATTATTTCTGTTTGACGCTGCAAAATTACAATTTTTCGTTGAGATTCTTTCACTACAAGGCTTCAAAATGCTGATTTTCCGAAAGTTTGTTTCAAATTGGCTCTGACAAGCCAAGATTTAGCACAAACTATATAAGACAATAAAACACCAGCGAGACAAACAGATAAAATTTGCTTATCTCGCTGGTATTAAATAGTTTAGACTTAAAGAAGCCTATCAATACTCATCCTCGTTGAAGTGAGTTAACGCTATTGGATACCAAGCAGTTATACAAACCGCCATTATTATTGATAATTGTATTTGGACTTAAAAGTCTGTAAAAGGCACTTCTCATACTCATATTGGTTCTCTTTTTGATGCCACAAATGTATACTTTTTATTTCAAACCACCAAGAATTGTATCAGATTATACTTCTTTCTTATAAAAGATGACACTCATCTTCTTTGAGACTTCGGAGAATTATTTCTTACTACCATAGTGGTTGAGACTTCCTGTCTCTCGGAAAACCGATTTGTCTGAGACTTAAAAAAGCGTTACGAAATCGATACTACATGATCAACGTTTATATTATCACGGATGATACTAAAAAGATTTGAGACATTATATATCGCCGCTATTCCAATATACTCGGCAGCTTTGATTTCCTCACTTTTGTATGTCACTATATAGTAATTGGTATTAAGGCGATAATACTCTTCGTCTTTCTCAATTTTGCCCATACTATACAGCAATGTATATCATCCTTTGGCAACCTAAGAGCTGCTTCTAACGCATCTTTTTCACCTTCATAGTAAGGATAATCCTGTATTATCTTTTTTCGTTTTTCTGCATATTCCGGATGAGCTTCCATTCCTTTTATTGCACTCTCATATAGATACTGGAGCTGCTCCTGACTATATATAAACTTACTAAAGTTTCGCAAGTGATGGCGCACCTGCATAATTTAACATAAAATAGGAATAAAAAAGGCTCCGAAGTTTGCTCAACTCACTGAAAATGAGTAACTTTACAATCGCCTTGACAGCAACGTTTGATTGCAAATTACTGACTTGCTATTATTTGTACAAAAGCACCACAATTACAAATATTTGTGGTATATTTGTACAATTTTCATAACATAATAAAGACGGTTCTATCGATCATTATTGATCAACAGGACCGTCCTAATGATTCCTAATAATCTTCATCATCATAGATGTCAAAACCGTCGTCCCATTCATAGTCACAATCAGGACATACGTAGTTCACACCATCGTGATAGGCATTTTCCATGCCGCAATTTGGACATTCTGTTGTCATAATCTTAATATTTATATTGTTAATACTATATTTTTGAACTTTAATCCTCAGATTCGTCATTTGTTGTTGTATCAGCGGTTTCGCTGTTCATCTTGATACGCATGTAGGCAACCTGAACCACAGCAGGAATAGTCACTCTGTAGGCCGGACCTGCAATATCGATGGCCGTCCAGATAGCGGTTACTGTCCACCCTATAGGGCCTGAAAAGATGCTTAACCAGCGAGTGAGTGCTGCATTCGAAGCTATTGTCAAGCCTCTATTCAACAAAGCCTTACTTACAGCATTTGCTACAATAACAGCAATCTTGTAGGAAGAGAAGCCGCCTCTCTTTATCGCCATCTGTAAAGCTGCGATGAAAGCCTGCTTACCAAAACCTTGGTTGGGGATATTCATCTCATCCAGAAGTTTCTTCATATCCTCTGTCGACATATTATCCAGCGAATCTAACAATATCTTCTGAAGAAGATTGTACTCTATCATTTCGACTGAAGCATTACTGTTGAAGTTTACCTTCATCTTCTTACAGACATCAATGAGCAATTCGCGATAGTCTACACCATGTCCTCTTAGGATATTCATGAATGTATTACCACCATAGAGCTGCAGTTCCTCTGCAATGTCTTCTGCCATCAACTGTAATTGATCAGGATAATACTTCTTGTAGTTCTCTGTCATCGTTAGCTCTTCAGTAAAACGGTTTTCACCATCTTTCGTTTTTGTCAGATAATCAACCAGCACTTTAAGGTCACTATTGTCTGCATTACGCAGGAAAATCAAATCTTTATCCATAACTTTATTGTTTTTAAGTGAATTATTATTGTTTAAACTATCTTCATTCTCGTCATCTTGCTCTTTTAGCACGAAGTCTTCACAGTCATTCATATAGCGAAGCGAGTTGTTGCCATACGAATCGTTACCCATTTCGCAATACTCGTCATTGTTGTTTCGAGTGCAAATTCTACACAAACCGTTAATTTCTTTTTTCATTATATTCTTTTCGAGAGCTTTACCCTCTGGATCATCCTTCTGACCCTTGTTAATATTAAACATAGATGCAAAAGCACCAGACTCATCTGAATCTGGTGCAAAGGTAGGCAAATCTGTGGTTCACCCAATAGACGTCTATAACTATCGAATTGTTGAGCCGAAAATCTCAACTATTGTTTTTTCAGCTTCTTTTTTCTTTTGCTTTTTGGCGTACAACTTATCATACTTGCTAGGAACTGTTGGATCAGAGTACTGTCGTTTTAGATTATCCTTATATGTTTCTCCGTCCTTGTTTACAAATATCTTAATAACATTCTGCCATGGAACAGGCGCCTTATCTTCTTTTTTCTTTATTCCTATATATTCGCAAAAGGCTGCCCACAAAAAAGCAAAATCTACATTTTGCATTTTTACCGTCCAGCAGCGCTCATAGGTTTCATTTCTTTCTATAAGGTTATTAGCAGACAAATGCTCCATCAACCTCCTAAAAGCCTTAACGTTGTCGTTTGTCTTTAATGACGATATAAACTCTGTATATGCATCTATCGTAAAAGCCGTCTTTGTTACGAGATGCTTTGGTTCAATCTCATGCTTAGTAAAAACACTTCCGTTGAGGTATTTCTGATAGATATTCCGAATAATGATTGTAGCACGAGCAGCAACATCTATTATATCTTCATCTTCATAAAGAGATATCCAGAATGGCCAATATGTATTGTCATTGGCATTATTTGTCGGCTTAAAACGATGCGTATAGTCCTTATCTGGGAAGGTGTTGTTTAATACATAAAGAACTTCGTTGATTATTTCATTCCATTCTTCATCAAATTTGGCAATCTCTGTATCTATATCACCTTTTAGAATAAGACCTTTCACCCCATAATATATACCAGTAGGAGTGTCTAGTTTGTCATATTCAACAAGGAACTCATACCCTCGATGCCCATCTTTACTGAACAATGATTCTAATTTATACATCATGTGATTAGACGCCTTGTTGCCAAGGAAACTATCGTCGCGTGTAAAACCATCAGCATCATCCAAAAGATGCATTTTCTCTTGCAAACTTTTGGATGCGGCTTCTGTCAGCTTCCGCCAATATTTCTCATTTACTTCTGTTGGTGAATATGCCATAAAATTTTATAATATAATCTTTTTTATTTAGGAGAACAACTCCCTCAATTCTTTTTCTGTGAAGTAGTTTTTGTAGTTTGGTATTTTCTTGTAAAATTTAATAGGATTCTTGGGATAGAGATATGTCTTGTTCTCAATGGAATGATTGCACTTTACACACAAATATCGTTTTCTCATTGTCTTCTGATACAATTCTCCATTATAATCAATCAACGAGTTTATTTTTGCTTTTGAATCATGTTCTAAAACCATGTTCCATTCTGTATCAGTAAAATCAGATTCAAGAACATTAAATTCACTCAAACTACTCTCCCATATCATTATACTATTTTTGTCTTTTCTAAGAATATCAGCTAAAGATTTATTCAAGTGAACTAATTTCATCTCAGTAACAATACATACTGGACATTGAGAATAATCTTCATTATAATAATTCTTTTTCCATTTATTTATACCGACATTGTTTATTCCGTTATCGCCTAAACTTATATAATATGTGCCACCTTCTTTTCTCAGAACACATGGCTCAATTACATATTCTTTATTAAACAATAATTCAAACTGTTCTTTTAAGAAGGCTTTATATGCATCCGTCCAATATTCCTCAGGCAACAACTTTAACCACGCTGTTAAAGACACATGGTTGCTTATCCAATATTCATTTTTAATAATTTCGTCCAATATACTAGGATAAGTTTTAATATCATCTATAAAGACAGTTGTATCAATACTGGTTATTGGGTATTGAGGCGCAACATGAAGATAATATAACAACAATGCTTTTTTATTAACTAACGAATGTAGAATCTCAGATATTCTATTCAAATTAACGTAGGGAGCATTTACTAAATCTATACCTAAATTCCGCAGCACTTTAGTTTAACTTTCTTTATAAGTACCTGAGCAACAAAAAGTTGCTCAGGATTTTGCCATGTCAGATTTTTCACT
>Ga0256406_1002672_pt1 | contig 24358 bp, 23 predicted proteins | sample RumenRJG_03DNA_FD_185986 | JGI IMG/M metagenome (GOLD analysis project Ga0256406, IMG submission 185986) | Bovine rumen microbial communities from Lethbridge, Alberta, Canada - RJG_03 | ecosystem: Host-associated > Mammals > Digestive system > Stomach > Rumen | place: Canada: Alberta | collected...
TAATGTAAAATTTGTCTTCCTTGCAGGTCCTTCTTCATCAGGCAAGACTACATCCTGCAAAAGAATTGCTGTACATTTAGCTGTTTTGGGCATAAAACCTTTGATGATTTCCTTAGATGATTACTTCCTTGACAGAGAACATACCCCAAAAGATGAAAAAGGTAATTACGATTTTGAATGCTTAGAAGCCTTAGACTTAGATTTCTTCAGCCAACAAATGCAGGAACTCTTGGATGGTAAGGAAATAGAACTACCAAAATTTAATTTTGTCAGTGGTCAAAGAGAGAAAAGCGATAAGAGAATACAACTTACAGATAATTCTATACTTATTATAGAAGGCATACATGCCCTAAATCCAAAACTCTCCAAACAAATAAACAGAAAGAACAAATATCTTGTTTTTGTTTCTGCTCTCACACAACTTGCTTTAGATTCACAAAACCTTATAAGCACAAGCGACAATCGTTTAATAAGAAGAATAGTAAGAGACTATAACTACAGAGGCTCTTCTGCCGAAAGAACTCTTCTGATGTGGAATAATGTTAGAAACGGAGAAGAAAGACATATTTTTCCTTATCAGGAAAATGCTGATAGTATATTCAATTCTTCTTTATTGTATGAAATAGGTGTTTTGAAATCTTACTGCTATCCTTTGCTTGCACAAGTTCCACAAACTTCTCCTGCCTATGCTAATGCTCGCAGATTACAGAATTTTTTAGATAACTTCACCCCTATTTCAAGTCAAAGTATTCCTCCTACTTCTATTATGAGAGAATTTCTTGGAGGAAGTAGTTTTTCTTATTAAAACGCATGTTATTCATCAAAAACATCGTCAAATAAAAGAGTAAAAATAAAATGTATTCATCTTGTTTTGAAATAATTAAACATAAAGCGATTAAAAATATTTGAGAAAATATTTGCAATGTTATATAAAATTACTAATTTAGCGAGTTGAAATCTTATTAAGATAATAACGTAAAAAACAATATATAATGGAAGCAAAAAAATCTGAAAAAGCGAATTTGGAAAAGACCAAAGGTTTGTTTGTAGAACTTGGTTTGATTCTTGCTCTTGCAATTATAATCTGTGCTTTTGAGTGGAAAACATACGACAAAAAAGTAGAGGCTGTGGAGATAACTGAAAATGTTGCTCAAGTAGAGGAAATGGTTATTCAAACTAAACAAAATGAGCCAGAACCTCCACAACAGGAAGTTGAACAACAACAAAGTATGGATTTTGAAATCGTTGATGACGACCAAGAGTTAAAGAATGCCTTTAGTTTGGATAACTTCGCAAACGAAGGAAACACTGAGGTAAATATACCAAAAGTAGAAGTAAAAGTACAAGATGAAGAGGAAGACGAAAGTGAAAGAGTTATCTTTACTGTTGTTGAACAAACAAGTGAATTCCCTGGAGGTGTTGCTAAACTAAATGAGTTTTTGGCTTCCAATATTAAATATCCTGCACAGGCAAGAGAAACAGGAACTCAAGGTATTGTTTATGTAACATTCGTTGTAGAAAAAGATGGTAGCATTACTGATATTAAGGTTTTACGTGATATAGGTTCTGGTTGTGGAGAAGAAGCTATTCGAGTAGTAAAAATGATGCCTAAGTGGAAACCTGCAAAACAAAGAGGTAAGGCTGTTCGTCAGCAATTCAACCTTCCTGTAAGATTTGTACTTCAATAAGAATAAGAATAAACAAGAAATATATAATTCTCAGACGGGAACGTAGAACTACGCTCTCGTCTTTTTAATATCCAAGGAAAAAGGAAAGTAAAACGAAAGACATGATAACAATAAATAATCTCTCTATTTCTTTTAATGGCAACAAACTTTTTGACAATGTCTCTTTCACTATTGGCGATAAAGACAGGATTGGCTTAGTGGGGAAAAACGGTGCAGGTAAATCTACTCTGCTCAAGATCCTTTGTAAGAAGCTTCAGGCAGACACAGGTAAAATCATCAGCAGTAAAAGTCAAACAATAGGATACTTGCCTCAAGAAATGATTCCTTCTTGTTCTACAACTGTCTTACAAGAAGCGATGAAAGCTTTTGACGACATTAAGAACATATCTCAACGTATAGAAAACATCGCCTTAGAACTATCTCAAAGAGAAGATTATGAAAGTAAAGAATATGAGAACCTCATCATAGAACAAAATGAACTAAATGAGAAACTCCTATTATTAGATGAAAGCAATGCTCAACCTCAAGCAGAAAAAGTTTTGCTTGGTTTAGGATTCAAGCATAGTGATTTCAACAGGAATATGACTGAGTTTAGCAGTGGTTGGCAGATGAGAGTAGAGTTGGCAAAGATACTTTTAAGGAAACCGAACCTGATTCTTTTAGATGAACCGACAAATCACTTGGATATAGAGTCTATTGCGTGGTTGGAAGACTTTCTTATACAATACTATGGTGCTGTTGTCTTGGTCTCACATGACAGATGTTTTCTCGATAACATAACAAAACGAACAATAGAAATAACTGCTGGCAAAATATATGACTATAAAGTAAATTATTCTGCATACGTTGAACTGCACAGACAAAGGATAGAGAGTCAGAACTCCCAAATGATCAACCAGCAAAGACAGATTGCAGAAGTGGAGAAGTTTATTGAACGTTTTCGTTACAAAGCAACAAAAGCCCGTCAAGTACAAAGCAAGATAAAGATGTTGGATAAAATGGAAAGGATAACAATAGATGACATTGATACTTCTTCCATTCATTTCCAATTCCCTCCTGCCCCTCACTCTGGAAAAATAGTTGTAGATATAAAAGGACTCTATAAATCCTACGGCACAACTGATGTGCTTTCAAATATTGATTTACTGATAGAAAAAGGCAAGAAGATTGCCTTCATTGGAAGAAATGGAGAAGGAAAATCCACTCTTTCAAAAATTATTGTAGGGGAAATTTCTGACTATGAAGGAAAATGTTCTCTTGGAGCTAATGTTTCCATAGGTTATTTTGCACAAAATCAGGCTGCACTCTTGGATGGCGAAAAAACAGTCTTTGAGACCATCGATGAAATAGCAAAAGGAGAAGTCAGAACAAGAATAAGAAACATCCTTGGAAGTTTTCTTTTTGACCAAGAAGATATTGAAAAAAAAGTGAAGGTTCTTTCCGGGGGAGAGAAAACACGTTTAGCTCTTGCAAAACTCTTACTTTCCGAGGTCAATCTTTTAGTTTTGGACGAACCTACCAACCATTTGGATATGGATTCTAAAGATATTCTCAAAAATGCTTTGCTCAGATATGACGGAACTTGCATTTTGGTTTCCCACGACAGAGATTTCTTACAAGGACTGCCAGACATTCTTTATGAGTTTAAAGACCACAATATAAAGGAATATCACTGTGATATTTTTGACTTCTTGGCTATGAAAAAAATCTCGCAATTGGATGAGATGAACCTTGCCATGTCAAAGAAGGAGAAAGAAAAAACCGTCAGCGATAACAAACGCCAATTTGAACAGAATAAGGAGAAAGAAAGAGAACTGAGAAAAAAGAGAAACAACCTTCAAAAGATAGAAAAAGAGATAGAAGAATTAGAGAATACCATAGACATTATGGAGCAAAAGCTCTCCAATGGAGTGCAGACAGATGATTTCTATACAGAATACCAAAATAAAAAAGATCAACTTGCTGTGCTTATGAGTAATTGGGAAACCCTTGCTCAAGAATTAGAGAATTAAACATACTTCTACTCACACTTTTTACAAGAAAAAAGAAGTTGCAAAAACGATTTGTAAAGTCTTTATTTTCAACAATATAATATCTATCAAAAAAGACTTGATCTTTTTATGTAAAAGACTAAGTCTTTTACATAAAAAGAGTTGGTTTTAAAAAATTAAAACCAACTCTTTTTTTACGTAGATTAAATGTTTGTTTAAAGTCTTTAATATTGTTTCTCTATAAAATCCCAATTGACAAGTTCCCAATAGGATTCCATATATTTTGGTCTTGCATTTTGCTTGTCAAGATAGTATGCATGTTCCCAAACATCGCAAACCATAATCGGAGTTAATCCTTTTGTCATCGGATTGCCTGCATTGGACTGCTGCACTATTGAAAGTTTGCCTGCACTGTCTTTAACCAACCAGCACCAACCAGAACCGAACAAGCCGACGCTTTTTTTGGTAAATTCCTCCTTGAAGTTTTCAAAAGAACCAAAAGCCTCTTCTATGGCTTTTTTCAGACTTCCTTCAGGTGCAGGCTTATGATTTGGAGCAAGACAGTTCCAATAGAAAGTATGATTCCAAACCTGTGCTGCATTATTGAAAATACCTCCATCAGAAGATTTTATTATCTCTTCCAAGGTTTTATTTTCAAACTCTGTCCCTTCTATTAAGGTATTAAGAGTATTCACATAAGTTTGATGATGTTTGCCATAATGAAACTCCAATGTTCTTTCACTGATATGAGGTTCCAATGCATTTTTAGCAAAAGGAAGCTCAGGTAAATTAAACTTTGCCATATCTGTTATTTTTTTTCGTTTATTTTTGCAAAAATAAGAATAATATTGTTATGGACTATCTTTTTGCTTCTTTTTTCCTAACTTTATTTATCACAATAGAGTACAGCAGCAACAAAATAGCAAAGAATGATAAGGGTTTCATAAGCAAATCACCATACTTGGTAAATATTGTTTTAGAAGTCTGCAATGGTAAAGAATGTTTTATTGCAGTCTGTTGCCAATAAGGAGTCTTCTTTATTATCTCTCCTCGTGGTGAAATGAAAGCAGAAACACCTGTATTAGCAGAACGGGCTATGTATCTACGGTTCTCTATTGCCCTAAGCCGAGAGAAAGCAAGATGCTGACGGTAACCTGCTGTGTTTCCCCACCATCCATCATTGGTTATAACGAAAAGAAGATTTGCTCCATTATTCACAAATTCTCTTATGTAGTTACCATCTACTGATTCGTAACAAATAGCAGTTCCGACACAAATGTCTTTTGTTTTGGATTTGAAGACAACTATATTGCTGTCTATTCCTAATGTACCTACTGTTCCTCCTAAATCCAAAGCAAGCTTTTCTACAAAGGAGAGAGTTTTCTTAAAAGGCATTTTCTCCACACCAACGGTAAGTATTGTCTTATGGTGAATTTGAAAGTCTTCTTTTTCTCCACTTCGCGGTATATCTATTGCTATGTTACAGGCTTCATAATATTCATCAGGTGCATCAACAAAAGCCCTTGCTGCTTCTGTCTTCACTCCTTTAGGCAGAACTCTGTAAGAAGAAAGTCCTGCTATCACTTCTGCATTTTTGTATTTTCTTACAAAATCATTAAACATCAGAACACTTGGAACACTATCTATATTATGCTCCCAAGCAAATTCCTGTATAGCACTTTCTGGCATAAGCACATAATCAACACTGTCATCAATCAGAGGAGATATGAGTTCCAAAGATCTTTCTACAACCTGATGAGGAGGAAGAGAATACTGCTCAGTATAAGGATTTAGATTAGGTTGTACTGCTACAACATTAGCAGTATTTGAACTATCGTCGTCTTTATATAAATACCACATACAAGCAGAAAGAATCATAGGTACAAAAACAACAAGCAAGGCAAGATAATACTGCCTTTTACTTTTCAGACAAAGATATATGACTATATTACAAAGAAGTATCCATACAGTTCCTCCTTCCATACCTGTTATACTATACCATTGTACAAGAAAAGGATAGGAAGCAAATGTGTTTCCAAGATTCAACCATGGGAAATTGACATCCCATTTGAATTGAACAAACTCAAATAATATCCAAAACAAGATAAGAAAGAAATAAGAACCAGCATTATACTTTGAAATCTTTCTGCAAAAATGATACAACCAAAAAACTAAGGACATAAAGCAAGCTTCATAGAAAGGAACAATAAGTCCTATCATCGTAGATTTGCATATCCACCACGTCTGAGTAAGGGTAAATAACAAGAATGCAGGATAAGTATAAGAGAAAACTGCTCCCTTTGAGAACTTATCTTGGTTTTGCAGTATGTAGTCTTCAACTTTTAACAAAGGAACTAAGGCTACCAACATCAAAGGGGCCAACAACATTGTATGAAACCAAGCCAATGACTGCAAAACTCCAGAAGATAATGCTATAAGGAATAATTTCTTTTTGGTCATAGCAAATATTTATTTGTATATATATGTTGTGGAAATTACCACATCCATTTTTACATCAAAATCTTCTGTAGGCACTTGTTCTACTATTTGAAAATCAAAACAAACTCCTATTTTTGTGGCATTAACTGTTTTTAGCAGTCTGTCATAGAAGCCTCTCCCTCTTCCCAATCGGTTTTTCTCCTCATCAAAAGCGACGCCTGGAATAATCATAAGGTCAATCTTTTCTAAATCATTAAACTCCTTACCCACAGGCTCAAGTATTCCAAACTGTTCTCCTGCTTTCATACTCTCTATTCCAAGGTATTGTCTTAAAATAAGGTCATCACCATCAACACAAGGCAGAAGAATAGTCTTAGTTTTATAGTGTTTTTCCACAAAATCGTGAGTATATACCTCATCATCCATAGAATAATACAAGAGAACCACTTTCGCTTCTTTGAAGAGTTCTTCTTTTTCTATTTTCTCAAAAATAGGTCTTGACAATTCTATCTTTTCAGAAAGAGAAAACTCTTTTTTTCTCTCCCTTATTTGTTTTCTGAGTTGTTTTTTGTCCATTGATGTTTTCCTATCGTTTATTCTTGTTTGCAAAAGTATGATATTATTTTTAGATACTGAAAAATAGAAATAAAAAATAAGGCTATCTGCTTGTATATAACAGATAACCTTATCAGAAATTTCAGTCCAAAGAAATTAAACAGTCATTACCTCTTTTTCTTTGTTAGAAACGATTTCATCAACCTTCTTTATGAATTTGTCAGTCAAGTCTTGAATATCTTTTTCTGCTTGTTTGATTTCGTCTTCTGTTGCAGGATTTTCCTTATTGTCTTTTGTTTTCTTTATTTTGTCAATATAGTTACGACGGATATTTCGTATTGAGACTTTAGATTCTTCTGCCGATTTCTTTACGTTTTTCATTATGTCTTTTCTTCTTTCTTCTGTCAAAGGAGGAAGAGTGATTCTTAACAAATCTGCTTCTACTTTTGGAGTAAAGCCAAGATTTGCGTCAATGATAGCTTTGTTAATTGGTCCAATAGCAGACTTATCCCAAGGCTGAATAGTTATCTGATTTGCCGCAGGAGTGTTTATGTTTCCAACTTGCTCTATTGGTGTAAGAGTTCCATAATAATCAACCTTAACTCCTTCCAACATTTGTGGAGAAGCTTTTCCTGCTCTAAGTTTTTTAAGGTCTTTTTCCAAGAAATCTGTCGCTGAGCCAAAAGCAACAGAAGTTTCCTCTAACAAAATTTTTACTTGTGCATTCATATCTTATCTGTATTTTATTATTCCTTAACTTACAAGTGCAAATTTACACATTTTTTCTAAAATAATGACTATTTTCCTTTCTTTTATTAATAAAATGTATATAATCTATTTCATAAAAAAGTTATAACTTTGCAAACTAAAGTTTTTGAACATAATGCAGAAAAAGAAACATATCGCTTTACTTGGTTCTACGGGGTCTATTGGAACACAGACGTTGGAAGTTATCAGAGAACATAAGGATTTATTTGCTGTAGAAGTGCTTACTGCGGGAACAAATGCAGAACTTTTGATACAGCAGGCTTTAGAATTTGAACCCAATGCTGTAGTTATTGCCGATGAAACAAAATACGAGATAGTAAAGCAAGCTCTTAAAGACACTTTTATCAAAGTTTTTACTGGTGAAAAGTCAATAGAAGACGTTGTAAAGTTTGATGAAATAGATATTGTTTTGACTGCCTTAGTCGGTTTTGCAGGACTTAGACCTACACTTTCTGCAATAAAAGCAAAAAAAACTATAGCCCTTTCTAACAAAGAAACACTTGTTGTGGCAGGAGATATAATAACTTCTCTTGCTGCAGAAAACAACGTACCAATACTTCCTGTGGATAGCGAACATTCTGCTATCTTTCAATGCTTGCAAGGAGAATATCACAATAGAATAAAGAAAATTCTTCTCACTGCTTCAGGAGGAACTTTTAGAGGAAAAAAGAAAAAAGAATTAAGAAACATCAGCGTAGAACAAGCTTTAAAGAATCCCAACTGGTCAATGGGTAAGAAGGTAACTATTGACAGTGCTACTCTTATGAATAAAGGTTTGGAAGTAATAGAAGCAAAATGGCTCTTTGGAGTAGAAGCTAAGAACATTATCCCTTTAATTCATCCAGAAAGTATAGTACATTCTATGGTAGAATTTGAAGACGGAAGCGTAAAAGCCCAGATGTCTATGCCAGATATGAAACTTCCTATACTTTATGCTTTGTCTTACCCTTACCGTCTGCCTATGAAACAAAAAGAACTGAACCTTTTTGAAGTAGGAAGTTTGAACTTCTTTAAACCAGATACAGATACTTTTCCTTGTCTTTCGCTTGCTTTCTCTGCAATAGAAAAAGGTGGGAATATGCCTTGCATTATGAACGCTGCAAACGAAATAGCTGTGGAGTACTTCCTAAATTCCAAGATAGAGTTTTTGGATATTCCTCTTATAATAGAGAAAGCAATGCAGACGTCTTCTTTTATCGCCAACCCAAGTATAGAAGACTATTTCCAAACAGATAAAGAAGTAAAACAACGTCTTAGGTTAGATTATTCTCATCATTGATATTTTTATAGTAGTATTGTAATAAAAATAAATAGATATGAAAAAACAGATTCCTAACATAATTACCCTGATGAACTTCCTTTGTGGGGTGCTTTCAATCTTAGCTCTCTTGTTGTGGAAAAAACCTCTGCTAAGCTCTATTTTCATTATCTGCGGAGCTTTATTTGACTTCTGTGATGGATTAACAGCAAGGGCTTTGAAAGTCAGCGGAGCAATAGGCAAGGAATTAGACTCCTTGGCAGATGTTGTTACCTTTGGCGTCGCACCGTCTTTGATTGCTTCCTCCCTACTTTTAGAAAACAAAAGCAACTATGAGTTTCTGAACCTCGCAGGGTGCTTTATATGTTATATCCCCTTATTTATGGCGGTGATGTCTTGCTATCGTTTAGCAAAGTTCAACATTGACGAAAGACAAAGCTTGTCTTTTATTGGCTTACCTACGCCTGCCAACGCAATAATCTGGTTAAGCATTCCGATAATAAACCATATTTACAAAAATAATATACATCTATGGGGAATAGACTCTAAAGAACTGCACGCCTTCTTGTTCAACACAATGAATAATCCTTATTTTATACTTGTAATCTCTGTCTTGCTCGCCATACTTTTGGTTAGTGAGTTACCTTTATTCTCTCTAAAATTTAAGAAACTTACTTGGCAAAGCAATGAAATAAAGTTTATCTTCCTCATTTGTGCTTTCTTTATGCTTGTTCTCTTGGGTCTATATTCTATGCCTTTGATAATAATACTATATATACTACTTTCCTTAGTTGAAAACATAGTAAAGAAATAAAAGATTATAAGTTTTTTGTGTAAATTTGCAATTCTAATAAAAAAGAAAAGAAGATATGAAAAAAAATAATTACTTTTTTAGCCTTACCATAATAGGTATATTGTATTTTGTTTTTGGTTTTATCACTTGGCTAAACAATCAACTGATACCTTTTCTTAAAACAGCTTGTCAATTATCAGACACTCAGGCATACTTGGTTACTTTTGCTTTCTATATCTCTTATTTTGTTATGGCTCTGCCTTCTGCTGGAATATTGAAAAAAACAGGTTTTGCAAAAGGAATGTCTTTTGGTTTGTTGGTAATGGCTCTTGGATGCTTGATATTTATTCCTGCTGCATTAAGTAGAAACTATGTTGTCTTCCTTGTAGGATTATTTGTTCAAGGAACAGGACTTGCTTTATTACAAACAGCAGCTAATCCATACGTAACCATACTTGGACCTATAGAATCCGCCACTCAAAGAATGTGTATTATGGGTTTGTTCAACAAAATCGCAGGAATTATCGGTATTTATATCTTTTCAAAAGCCTTGTTATCAAATTTTGATGCTATATCTGCTAATATTAATAACGTAACAGGCGATAACCAAGTTGTATTGCTTAATGATTTGGCACATAGAATAATTCTCCCATATATTATTATGGCTTGCGGATTAGTACTTATTGCTCTTATGGTTTATTTGGCAAAATTGCCTGATGTAAATTCTTCTAATGAGGTTTCAACACAAGAGAAACAAACTAATAAACTTCCTTTATATCTATGGTTAGGAGTTCTTGCTCTTTTCTTTTATGAAGGAGCAGAAGTAATGGCAATAGATACTCTTGTTCCTTATAGCAAATCCATAGGATTACCAGACACTATTTACACAAAGATAGGAATGTATGCTTTGGCAGCTCTTTTGTTAGGATATGTTTCAACCATTGTTCTTATACCTAAATATCTTTCTCAACGAAAAGCCCTTATTTATTGTTCCGTTCTTTCTCTAATATTCGTAATTATTGCTTTGAGTAGCAAAGGTGTTACTTCTTTAGTCTTCTTGATTCTTCTTTCTTTCTCAAATGCTGTCATGTGGGGAGCAATATGGGCTTTGGCTATAGATAAACTTGGCAAAAATACCTCATTTGCTTCGGCTTTATTGATAATGGCTATAGTTGGTGGTGCGTTAATTCCATTACTTTACGGAGGATTGTCGGATTTATTACACAGCACTCACATTCCTTATATTCTGTTCTTACCTTGCTACCTATTTATTTTATATTACGCTGTGAAAGGCTACAAAGTCGGAAAGAAAAACGAATAAAATATAATCTGATAACAATATTTTGAATACTTTATCTTTAACTAAGAAATGGCAAAAGAAAATAAAATAAATGATATTTGTGCTTTTTGTGGCAGGCCTATAGATAAACTAAATGTTTTTGTACCTTCTATGTTTGAGGGAGTGGGAATCTGTGATGAATGTTTAAGAGAGGTTAATAAAGCTATGGCAAAAGCTCATCAGCATTCAAGTTCTTCTTCTGAAAAAACTCATCTTGACCTGAAAACTCCTCAAGAGATTTTCTCTTTTCTTAATCAGTACGTAATAGGACAAGACAGGGCAAAAAAAATACTTTCTGTGGCTGTCTATAATCATTATAAACGTCTGAATTATATTGCAAGCGGTAAAAATACTGATGATGTTGAGTTAGACAAATCAAACATTATAATGATAGGAGAAACAGGAACAGGAAAAACTCTTCTTGCTCGCACTATAGCAAACCTTCTGAATGTTCCATTTTGTATAGCAGATGCAACAACTCTTACTCAAGCAGGCTATGTAGGAGAAGATGTAGAGAACATACTTACTCGTCTTTTGCAAAACGCTAACTATGATGTGCAGAATGCTGAAAGAGGAATTGTCTTTATTGATGAAATAGATAAGATTGCTCGCAAAGGAGATAATCCATCTATCACTCGTGATGTTAGTGGTGAGGGTGTGCAGCAATCTCTTTTGAAGATTCTTGAAGGAACTCTCGTTAATGTTCCACCAGAGGGAGGAAGAAAACACCCAGAGCAGAAGTTTATTCAAGTAAATACTAAGAACATACTGTTTATCGCAGCCGGTGCTTTTGATGGCATAGAAAGAAACATCGCTTCTCGCATGAATTCATACGCAATAGGCTTTAATGAATCACAGCAGAGAGATAACATAGACACAGACGAGTTTCTTAAATATGCACAACCTCAAGACCTCAAAAAGTTTGGACTAATTCCAGAACTTATAGGACGATTCCCTGTTCTGACTTCTTTAGATAAACTTGACGCAAGAGCTTTAAAAAGAATACTTGTTGAACCTAAGAATGCAATAACAAAACAGTATCAGAAGTTATTTGAGATGGACAACAAGACTCTTACTTTTGAACAAGAGGCATTAGATTATTTTGTTCAAACTGCTTTAGATTATTCATTAGGAGCAAGAGGTTTGCGTTCTATTATGGAGAATGTTATGAACGATTTAATGTTTTCCATTCCTGATGACAAGAAGAATAAAGAAGTTGTCATAACAAAAGAGTATGCACAAAAGGTTTTAGATACTAATCTATTGAAAATGAAAAAATAATAAGATATGAAAAGAATTTTATTTGCAGCAATATTGGTTTTGTCTTTAGGCTTCGCGAAGGCACAAACGGAAAGAGGAATAACAGTTTTTGGAACTGTATATCAGGGAGACACCATTCCTATGGCATATTTGGATCCTGTGTTAGTAACTACTTACATCAATCCGCTTACTCCTCAAGAACAAGTAAAATATTCAAAACTTATACGTGATGTAAAAAAAGCTTATCCTTACGCAAAAAAAGTTGAAAGCCTTTTAAATAGTTATTCCTCTCTTGTTGCTAATGCTCAAAACGATTCACAAAAAGATAAGATTCGCAAACAGGCAATGAAAGATATAGAAAACAAGTTCTCTGGTGAAATAAAGAAACTTAAAAAAAGCCAAGGCAAGATACTTGTTAAACTTATCCATAGACAAACAGGCAGAAGTTCATATTCACTTATCAAGAACTTTGCTGGAGGCACAAAAACTGTCTTTATAAACCTTACGACTAAGGCTATGGGAATAAACCTCAACACTACCTTTGACCCAATGAACAACGAGGAAGACAGAATGATAGACCGTATCGTTTATTGCATAGACAACGGCAAACTATAACAAGTTTTTGAAATATGAAATATGGGTATTGTTTTGTTGGAGTTTGTCCTGTAAGAAAAGAACCTACAAGTCTTAGCGAACAAGTTACTCAACTTCTGTTTGGAGATTGTGTCTTGATTGAAGAACAAACGAATGGTTGGTCAAAGATAACTAATCTCAACGATAATTATCAGGGTTATATTGACAGCAGGAACATTCTTCCCCTACAAAGAAAAAGAAATAACAAATACTTCTCAACTTCTATGTTCTCTTACATCCAAATGGATAAAGAACTCATAGCTATTCCTTTTGGATCTAAGATTATAAGCAAAGACTTCACCGTTGCCAATCATCATTTTTCAATAAAAAATACCTTTCTGAGTGAAGTAAAACCACTGAATAAAGAAAACCTAAGAGAAATAGTGCTTCCTTTTTTGAATACTCCTTACCTATGGGGAGGAAAAAGTACAATGGGCATAGATTGTTCAGGTTTTACGCAAGTGGTTTTCAGCATATTTGGAATAAATCTTGAAAGGGATGCTTCCAAACAAAGCCTGCAAGGAAAGAAAGTAAAGAACCTCAGTACTGCAAAAGAAGGCGACCTCCTGTTTTTTGGTAAAGATAACAAACATATTACTCATGTAGGTATCTTTCTTGAAAAACAATATGTCATTCATTCAAGTGGTAGGGTAAGAATAGATTTTATTGACAATAAAGGTATAATAGACCACGACACAAGACAATATTCACACACTCTACAAATGATAAGAAGAATACATTAGTTTCTATTCCCTTTGTTAATTAAAAATTTTAGTATAACTTTGCAAAAATTAAAAGGAACAATTAAAAGATATTCAAACAAATAGAAAATTATTATGAAAAAAGTTTTAATCACAACAGATTTCAATGACTTGTCTTTAAACGCTTGCCTACGTTTCTGCAAATATATGTTTAAAGACTCAACCACAGACTATTATCTTTTGCATGTTAGTGAGCAAGTGGGATTTTTTGCCCGTCTTCTTGGACAACAAGAGAAAGCTCCCGAGTATCAAGAACTACAATTAGAAGAGCTAAAGAAAAATATCAAAAAACTTTACGACTTAGATGTAAAACCATACATAAGAAAGGGCTCCGTAACTGAACAAATCAATCTTTTTGCAAAAGAAATTGAGATCGATTTAATGGTTGCCGGCACTTCCAATACAAGTGTTAATGTCATTGGAGCAAACACTCATAGGCTTATCCGTACTTCTGATTATCCAATTATGACAGTTAATATTGCCATTGACCCAAAACCTATAAAGAATATTGCACTTCCAATAGAATTGTACCTTTCTTCACGTCAGAAAGTTCCTTATGCTATCAAGTGGGCTAAAGAATTTGGTGCCAAGGTTACCTTATTGATAGGTACATGGGAAGGACAAGATGAAGAAGACCTAACAAAGATAAAAGTAACAGGCTCAGGCGTACAGAAATTCCTGTTAGACAAGGGTGTAAATTGCGATATTGTCAATTTGAAAGACCTAAAGACAGGCAAAGACTACGCCGATGAGGTTATAAAGTATATAAACGATGAAGAAAATAAAGTAGATCTCTGTATGGTTATGGGAAGGGATGAATCAACAGACTTTGCTGCTGACCCAAGAGCTCAAGACATAGTGAGATTTGCAAAGATTCCTGTGGTATGTATTCCTTTAAAACATCAGGGAATGAAAACAGAATTCCTATAAAAAACACCTTAAAAAATATATCTTCGTTTTGATAAAAAAAGACTTGGTTTTAAAAAATTAAAACCAAGTCTTTTCATACTAAACTCTTGATCTTTTTTTCTCAAAATCAAGTCTTTTTTGACCAAAAGCTAATACAGTGTATATCATTGCTTTATATTAACCAAACTGCATTAGATAGGCTTTGATAAAACCATCTAATCCTCCATCTAAAACATCATTAGTATCTGAAGTTTCATAACTTGTTCTAAGGTCTTTGACCATATGGTACGGATGAAGGACATATGAGCGTATTTGAGAACCCCATTCCACACGTTTCTTTCCTGCTTCTATCTCGGCAATCTTCTCCTGTTTCTTTCTTAATTCCATTTCATAGAGTTGGCTTCTAAGCATTTGTAGGGCTTTCTCTCTATTTTGAAGTTGAGAGCGGGTTTGCTGGCATTCAATGATAATGTTTTCGGGTTTATAATGCAGACGTACTGCTGTTTCTACCTTATTTACATTCTGTCCTCCTGGACCTCCTGAACGAAAGGTATCCCATTCTATATCGGCAGGATTGATATTTATCTCTATGTTTTCATCTACAATCGGATAGACATAGACAGAGGCAAAGGAGGTATGTCTTTTGTTGGCTGCATCAAAAGGGGAAAGTCTGACCAAGCGATGTACTCCGTTTTCGCCTTTAAGGTAGCCGTAACAGTATTGTCCTGTTATCTCTAAGGTAACGTTTTTCAAGCCTGCAACATCACCTTCTTGTGAAGCAACTTCTTCTACTTTATAGCCACTACGTTCTGCCCAACGCAAATACATTCGCATAAGCATAGCAACCCAATCACAACTCTCTGTTCCTCCTGCTCCCGAGTTGATAGTAAGCATACAGGAGAGTTTGTCTTCCTCGTTGCCAAGCATCTTTTTAAACTCAAGGTCTTCTATTTTCTTTTGAGTAAGGAGTATCTGTGCATTAAGTTCTTGTTCGTCTGCTTCTTTAAGGTCGTAGAACTCTTTCAAGACAGACAAATCATCAAAAGAAGCCTTAACCTCATTATAGGAGGAAACGATGTCTTTTATTCCTGCCAACTCCTTGAGAAGTTTTTCGGCTTTCTTGCTGTCGGCCCAGAAGTCAGCTTGTTCTGTAATTGCTTGCTTTTCTTCTATCTCTTTTTCTTTCTTAGCGATGTCAAAGACACCTCCATAGATCTTGCACTCTAAGGTCAAAATCTTTGATAGTTTCTTCTATTGTCATTCTTTATCGTTTTATATTGTTTGATTTATCACTTTTTCTATCACCTTAGGAAAATATTCTTTCTCTAAAAGATGTATCTTTTCGGCTAAGGTGTCTGCATTGTCTTCTTCTGTAATAGAACATTTGGCTTGAAAGATAATATCTCCACTGTCATATTTTTCATTAACATAGTGGATAGTTATGCCACTTTCTTTTTCCTTTGCCTCTATTACTGCCTGATGTACATGATGACCATACATTCCTTTTCCGCCATATTTAGGAAGCAATGCTGGATGAATGTTTATTATTCTATGATCATAGTCCGCAAGTATGTTTTGAGGGACTAACCATAGAAAGCCTGCAAGAATGATATAATCTATTTTTCTTTCTTTCAAAAGATTCACTACGTTATCTGTTTGATAGAAATCTTTTCTATTGAAATAAAAACAGTCTAAGCCAAGATTCTTAGCTCGTTCTATAACGTATATGTCTTTCCTATTGACTATGACGCAAGAGACATTAACCTCTTTTTTATCCATAAAATACTCAGTAATTTGCTGTACGTTGGTGCCATTACCAGAAGCGAACAAGGCTATGTTTTTCATAATAGAGATTGGTATTTTGTTTTATCTTATTTGTTCTATATTGTTGTTATCCTTTATTATAAATATTGAAGAGGGATTTGACTTATGTGTTTCTTCTCTCTGTTCTAAACTAACGTAATCGGCTTTTGCTAAAAAATCTTTATCTATCTCTGAAAAGTTTCTTGGAGATGGGGAGCCTGAAAAGTTTGCTGAAGAACTGACAATAGGATAAGGATATGCACAAAAGAGTCTTTGAAGAAAGTCTGTCTTAGCAATACGAATACCTAAATAGTCATTAGACGAAAGATTCTCTAATGGTAATAGTTTAATATCTTTATAGAGAATAGTAGTGGGAATATGTTTCTTTTCATTTTCCTCTATTAAATCTATGGCTTTCTGAGGTAAGTGTTCTACATATTCTTGCAACATCTGAATATCTTTTACAAGGACGATAAAACTTTTGCTTTTATCTCTGCCCTTTATCTTTTTTATCCTCTCTATTGCAGAGACATTTAAAGCATCACAGCCTATTCCCCAAATAGTATCTGTTGGATAGATAAGTATCTTACCTTCTTGTAATATCTCTGCTTCTTTCATCATAAATTATTTTGACAACTTCTGCATTAGTTTAGGATTATCAAAGTATATCTGCAGTTCTTTTTCGTAAGTCTCAGGCGAGACATTATAGTGTTTTAGTATGCTTTGCTTATAGTCTTGCATAAGTTGTTTTCTTTCTTCTTTATTGAGATTGTTATCCATAGTCATACGCTCTGCCTTTGACATATCTGTCATAATCTTCAGCATAGTTTCTGGTTGTATGCTTACTTTTGGCAGTTCTTTATCCTTATTTCCAGCACAAGCAAGCAACAGTATGGAGAAAGTAATATATATTATGTTTCTTAACTTCATATTATAGTCTTTGGAGAACAGTTTCTATAAGGGTATCCATTGATTGATGATAGTCTTTTGCAAAAGAGCCTTGCAGCCTGTTTGCAACTACATTACAAATAGTCAGTACCTTATGACCAAGACTTTTCCCTAAACAATATAAAGCAGATGTTTCCATTTCATAGTTTGTAATGGGAACATTATTATAAGAAAATAAAGGAAGAAGGTCATTTATCTTTTTTTCTCTAAGAGGCATACGCAGTTCTCTTCCTTGTGGTCCATAGAAACCAGGAGCGGTAATGGTTATTCCTTTTCGTATATCAAACGCAACTTTGTCTAATAGTTCTTGTGAAGCTTTGGCTCCGTATGGAACAGGCAGTAGAGCATTCCAATCCATATAATTGATAAAAGAATATTGCAGTTCTTCTTCCATTATGTCGTGGTCTAAATCATAGAACCACATCATCCCATCTATACCAACAACGTACTCACTACAGATATAAGTGTTTATATCCATATCTTTTTGCAAAGCTCCTGTAGTACCAAGCCGTATAAGGTTTAGAGAAGTCTTTTCTTCTTTAACCTCTCGTGTTTTAAGGTCTATGTTCTTGCAAGCATCTAACTCAGTAAGGACTATGTCTATATTATCTACTCCCATACCTGTAGATATAGCCGTAACTCTTTTGCCATTGTATAATCCTGTGTGAGAAGTTATCTCTCTGTTGTGTTTTTTTACTTCTATGGTAGAGAAAAATTTACTTACACTTTCTACACGTGCAGGATCTCCCACAAGTATAACATTATCTGCCAACTCTTCTGGAAAAAGTCTTATATGATAAAGGCTTCCGTCTTCTGCAAGAGTAAGTTCTGAACTCAAGAAATCTTTCTTTTCCATTATCTGTTTCTCTTTAAAAGTTTATGGATAAGATTTATAAGGTTCTGTTTTCTTTCTCCTTCAACATCAATTTTCTCTACACTCTCTATGGCTTTTTCGGAATATTGCTTGATTAAAAACTCTACATCTTTTCTTACTTCATACTTCTCAAAAAGACCTTTTACCTCTGCTATTTTCTTTTGAACATCAATATTTTTTTCTGTGTATAAATCAATTAAACGTTGTCTGTCCTGTTCGGAAGCTTTGTCTAATGCAGATAGGTACAAGACTGTCTTCTTGTTATCTGCGATGTCGGTACCTGATACCTTTCCAAAGTCTTTTAAATCACTCCAACAATCTAATATATCATCTTGCAACTGAAAAGCAATACCTAAATATAAACCTACCTCTGAAAGAATATTCATATTCTCTTTTGAAGCGTTGGCAACAATAGCACCCATCTTCAAAGAACCTGCAAGCAAAATGCTTGTCTTTAGGCTTATCATGGTTATATATTCTTGAATACTTACATCATTTCTTGTCTCAAATGACATATCATAGGCCTGTCCTTCACAAACCTTTATCAGAACAGAAGTAATAGTCTTAACAAGAAAAGGTATCTTCTCTTCGGAGCAGTTCATCAGTTGCTCATACGCCATAGCATAAATTACATCTCCCGAGAGAATAGCCTTGTTTATACCATATTTCTGATAAACTGTAGGCTTACCTCTACGTAAAGGAGACAAGTCCATTATATCATCATGCACCAAGGTGAAATTATGAAGCAACTCCACTGCAACCGCAGGATATTCTGCTTCTCCTAAATCATCAGTAAACATATTTGCCGCCAAGAAGACTAAGAGCGGTCTTATTCTTTTGCCTCCTTGATGCATAGCATATTCTATTGGCTCATATAAACTTAAAGGCTGTTTTTCAAATTTTTTGCTCTCTATTATTGTGGTAACTTTATCTTGTAATTCTTCTAAACTATACATATTATTATCCTCTATTATGTTTTATTTTCACCTGCAAAAGTAATAAAAAATTATCAAATAGAAACGTTAAATAAGTTTAACGCATTCCGTTTAGTTTTTCAAGTAATTAAAAGCTTAAATAAAAAAAGGAGTAAGACTATACAATCTCACTCCTAAAAGTATTAAAATCTATCAAAAAATTATTTTCCTTCAGCCATCTTTTGCAATCTGCGTTTCTTTTGTCCCCAAACGATACAATCCCTTCTTGGAATGATAACGCTGACACCTTTATAAGCTATCTCTTCTTTCATAACCTTAACGTTTTCTTCGTGGTTCTTTGCTAAAGGATTGATAACTTTTATGTGTTCTTTCTCAACTCCAAGACCCATACAGATACTTTCTATCTTACCTGTTGCAGAAGATTTTTGAGCACCTGTCATTGCAGTAATGTCATTATCTAAGATAATAACAGTAACAGCAATATTGTCATTGCAGCAATCTAAAAGACCTGTCATACCACTATGAGTGAAAGTACTATCTCCAATAACTGCAACAGTTGGTTTAAGGTCTGCTTCTTGAGCTCCCTTTGCCATAGTTATAGAAGCTCCCATATCAACAGTAGTATAAATAGCATTGAATGGAGGTAAAGCTCCTAAAGTATAACAACCTATATCAGAGAATACTCTACTATCACCAAAGTCTTTCATTGCTTCATTAAGAGCAAGATAAGAATCTCTGTGAGGACATCCATCACAAAGTTTTGGAGGACGAGGAGCTACTAATTCAGGAATTTCAAATCCTTCTGGGACTTCTACTCCAACAGCTTTTCCAACTGAGTTTGGTGAAAGTTCGCCGTCTCTTTGTATAGTTCCATCTAATCTTCCGTGAATAGGTTTAGAAATATGTAACAAACCTTTTATAAGTCTTTCATAAATAGGTTGTCCTTCTTCAACTACAAGCAGTTCATCACTTTCATTGTAAAGTTTTTTCAACAATCCTTCTGGCATAGGATATTGAGAAACTTTCAAAACAGAATAAGGACATTCCTTATCTTTAAAGTTCTCCATCAAATAATTATATGCTAAACCACATGCTACAATACCAAGTCTTTTGTCTTTTCCTTCGTATAAGTGATTAAACTCTGTCGTTTCACTTTCTCTTAGGAAATCTTCTTGTTTTTTGATAAGAGATTTGTAATGACGCTTTGCATTAACAGGCAACAAAATATACTGACGTTTGTCTTCTGGAAGAGTAAGAGTGTTTTGTTTTCTAACAACATCTTTTCTTTCCACTGCTGCACGAGAGTGAGCCAAACGTGTAGTTACTCTAATCATTACAGGAATATGGTATCTTTCTGATAGTTCAAAACCATAATGTACCATATTATATGCTTCTTGTTGATTAGAAGGTTCAAGACAAGGAATCATTGCAAAATCTGCATATTGACGAGAGTCTTGTTCGTCTTGAGAAGAGTGCATAGAAGGGTCATCTGCTGCAATGTAGATAAGACCTCCATTTGCTCCTGTAATAGCAGAGTTCATAAATGGGTCAGCAGCAACATTCATTCCAACGTGTTTGCAGCAGAACATTGCTCTTTTTCCTGCGTATGACATACCTATTGCGGCTTCCATAGCAGTTTTTTCATTTGCAGCCCAATTGCTTCTTATTCCTAATTCTCTTGCTTGTTTTGAATCTTGTATATATTCTGTTATTTCTGTAGAAGGTGTGCCTGGATAAGCAAAGACACCTGACAAGCCTGCATCAATAGCAGCCTGTGCAATAGCCTCATCACCTAATAAAAGTAATTTATTCATAGATACGTATTTTTTTATGATTGTTCCTTTGATTTTTTACTTTGAAAACGCAAAATTATAAATATTTTTTTATTTATGCAAATTATCCATCAAATAATTATTGTTATTGCTTAGCATATTCCAAAACATCTTTGCAGAAGAAATCCAATTTTATTCCTGCTTGAGCAAACATTTCTTCCGTTTCTTGTCCTGAATGATATTTGTTTTGACAGACAACTCGTTTTATTCCACAATTGATAATCATCATAGCACAAGTACGACAAGGAGTCATTGTACAATAAAGCGTTGCTCCTTCTAAGGCAATACCTCTTTTTGCTGCCTGACAAATAGCATTTTGTTCTGCATGAACTGTACGAACACAGTGATTAGAAATATTTCCATCTTCATCTATATGCTTTCTGAAAAGATGTCCTACTTCATCGCAGTGAGGCAAACCTGTAGGTGAACCAACATAACCTGTTACAAGTATCTGTTTATTCTTTACTATAACACAGCCACTTCTCCCTCTGTTGCAAGTAGCACGTTTAGCCACCGTCTTAACTATTTCCAAAAAATATTCATCCCAAGGTGGTCTTATCCTATTTTGTATTCTATCTAAAACTTGCTCTACTTGCTTGCGAAGAGCCTCTATATCGCCGTCATTATTAAAAGAAAAGTCTGACAACTGCATACAAGCTTTGATATTCTGCTTGTTTTCATCCCTTGAATCCATTTCTCGCTGTTCATTTTGCTGGAATGTCTCAAAGCTGACGTTATCTGTTTCACTTTTTCTTTGAACAATGCGTTCATATCTCTTCTTTATGTCTGCATCAACGGAGAATAAAAGAAATTCAGAGTTCTCTTTCAGGTATTTTATCTCTTTTACATTGCGTATGCTTTCTATTATACAGTTCTTACCTTCTTTTTTAGCCATAGCAAGCAGACCTTTAGCAATAAAATCTGCTCCTTCTTTTTCTCTTTCTTGATTTGCAACCATAGTCATAGTATCTCTGTTGCTCTCAAGCCCAAGTTCTTTTATTCTTTTGTTAAGAAAATCCCTTGCGGAGAAATGGACAAAACCCATTTCTTTCAAATACTCCACTATAGTACCTTTACCTGCTCCTAAGGTACCTGTTATTCCTATTACTATCATTATGTGGATAGTTTAATTTGTCTTATATTTAAACTCTATCTTTGAAAACTCTTCATTGGCTTTTACAATCTTTTCTTTCAAAGACTGTTTGTAAGCGTGCATTCTCTTGTTTATCTCCTCGTTAGTTAAGGCAAGTATTTCCATAGCCATAATTGCCGCATTCAAAGAGCCATTAACCGCCATCACACTTACAGGAACAGCAGGAGGCATCTGCAACATAGAAAGCACAGAGTCCATCCCCTCAAAAGAAGACTTAACAGGCACACCTATAACAGGTAATGTCGTTTCTGCTGCTATAGCTCCCGGAAGAGCAGCAGCCATTCCTGCTGCAGCTATTATTACTTTTATACCTCTACCTTCTGCATTACGAGCAAACTCACTTACTTCCATAGGAGTACGATGAGCAGACAAAGCATTTATTTCAAAAGGTATCTCTTGTTGATCAAGGAAAAGGGCAGCCTTCTCCATTACTGAGTAATCAGAAGTACTGCCCATTATTATACTAACCAAAGGTGTCATATTAAATTCTTATTCTTTTGGTGCTACTTTTGGAAAATCTGTATGGAAAGTTGGATAAGTGTAGTTTTCTCCAAGTATATGTGTTAAGAAATCTTTATACATAGGAGTAAAGCATAGTGTTTCTGCATCAAAATATTCTTCTGGCAAAGGACGGTTTCCTATCTTACCCATATCTATTGCAGAACAGTTGTACTCTTCCAACTCATCAAAATTGCAAACCTTGTTCAATACAGGCATTTTACCATAATCTTCTCTTAGAAGTAAATCCACTGCCTTATCAGCCAAAGCTTGTGTCATTCTTCTGTCGTATGCTGAACACATACCACTTCTTGGATAGTAACCTGTTATTTGAGCTCTGGCATCTATCTTTAGTTTTGCAGATATTTCACTTGCTATTGTTCCACTAACTCCTCCTAAACGAGCATGACCATATTCATCTTGTTCGGTAGAAGCATAGACAACATCTGTTTTTCCTGTTTGTTCATTATACCAACGCACACCTTCACTTACAGGAATTATCAATGCTCCGTCAGGACTTTCTTTATAAGCCTTTTGAACCAAATCAAAGAAATGTTCTTTTCTCTCTTTGTTCATTTCTACTTCAGGAATAAGACTCAAAGAAGCTCCTCCAAAGGTTGCTGTTCCTGTTAGCCAACCTGCATCTCTTCCCATTACTTCCATAACCATTATTCTTGCATGTGATTCTGCTGTGGTCTTTAATCTTGCTGCAAAATCTGCAACTCCTAATGCTGCTGAAGGAAATCCAGGACAAGTAACAGCATCAATTTTCTTTCCATTGAACTCATGCCAAGTAAGAGTTCTAAGGTCGTTGTCTATAGTCTTAGGGAAACCTATTACGGGAATACCTTCTTGTTCATACAAACGTTTTGCTGCTCCATTAGTATCATCACCGCCAATAGTAACCAATACATCTATTCCATATCTTTTAAGATTACGCATTACTTGTGGCACTCTGTCCTCTGGATTCTTCTTAGAAGGGAAAGGATTAGTACGTGAAGAACGCAATGCCGTACCTCCATATAAAGGATTATAAGGTTTCTGTGTTAAATCTACAACATCACCATCGCCTAAAAGACCTTTCCAGCCTCTTTTTATACCATAGACTTTAAAACCAAGCATAGTAGCACGGTTTCTTACAGACTCTATACTGCTGTTTATTGCCGGAGTATCTCCTCCTCCAGAAAGTATGGCAAGAGTTTTGCCCTTAAAAAGTTTTTCTTCTCTCATGATTATGTATTTTTGATTGTTATTACTTTTTTTATTCTGAACAAACTTAAACGTTGCAAAGATATAATTTTTTTATTTTATAACAAAATAAACTTGATTAATATTGATTAACTATCTTTTTTTATTTTTCAGATAAAGAAAAAATCTTGAAAAAAACTTCGTTATTTCCAAGATTTGATTGCTCTGAAAAAAGTCTTCGTTTTAAGAAAAAAAGACTAAGTCTTTTGCATCAAAACATCAACTCTTTACACCCTAAACATCAACTCTTTTTTAAAAAAGATTAAGACTTTTTTAAATCCCTCATTCTTAGATAGTTTCACATTCAAATTGAGCTACAAAAAATCAAGACAAAAAAGAAAGGTGTGAAATATGATGAAGTTTTGTATTTTTGCAAAAGGAAAAAATCACAGCAATGAAAGAAGTAAAGACAATAGGTTATGACGCCAAAAGAATAGTAAGCAATGCTACAGGATTAGGTTCTTATAGCAGAACTCTATTGGAGAGTTTGGCAAACTATGATAAACAATTCTTATTATATGCTCCAAACAAAGGAAGAAAAGAACTTTATTCTTCTCTTCTTGAGAAGGAAAATCTTTTTTTTAAATTCCCTCATAAAAGCAATGGAGACTTAGTTTCCAATAAAATACTTCAATGGTTATGGAGAGAAGAAGGTGTCGTTGATGATTTATTA
>Ga0256406_1002674_pt1 | contig 24343 bp, 32 predicted proteins | sample RumenRJG_03DNA_FD_185986 | JGI IMG/M metagenome (GOLD analysis project Ga0256406, IMG submission 185986) | Bovine rumen microbial communities from Lethbridge, Alberta, Canada - RJG_03 | ecosystem: Host-associated > Mammals > Digestive system > Stomach > Rumen | place: Canada: Alberta | collected...
GTTTTGCACACAGCGTTTATACATTCAATCGCAAGCAGACAAGATCAGCTATTGATTCTGTTTACTCTGCCTTGCTTCCCGGTATGCCTCCAAATCGATTTTTCCGTCCGCCAGCATTTTTTCAGACCAAAGGCGAAGCGCTTCGACCGTGAGAGATATCTTCTCGAGATCCTCCTGGATGTCGATGAAGTCATTAACTTCATCGTTCTCGATGATACCGTCTGCTGTAATTTCGATAAGACGCTCCTGCCTTTTCTTTGCCGAATTCAGTGACGAAAGCATCTCCAGAACGATCTGTGCGAGATCCTTCATCTTGATTTCCGGTACATGCTGCCGACCTATCTCACATTCTTTTGCGCAGTAATAATTACACAGCTGCGGAGCTTTATATTTCTTCGCCATCAAAACAACTTCATCCGGATGTGCCGTGTACTTCCCACTCTCGATCCGTTCAATACGTTCCGGCGGGATGGACTCAAGTTCTTCACTTGCACGCTCCCTTGACCACTGCTGTGCTTCTCTCAGCTGCTGATAGATGCTCTTGTTCTCTTTTGTGGACGCCCTCGCCATATTCTCCCCCTTCAGGAATCATCATCATGGCAATATTCTATCATATAGGCAGTGATCTGCATGCGTGGCTGGAAGAAATCTGCAAAGACCATAGTCCGGCATCTGCCTCCTGCTATCCTGCACTCACTGTGAAATAGCGGCTGCTATCTCACAATCTTTGCCGTATACTCCTTCGCTCCATTGGGTTACCATCACACCATCAAGAGCAAAACGCCCTTCATGAATCTGGAGGTGATCCAATGGGCATCCTTTTGACAATCTTTTTCATAGTTCTGTTTTTTAAACTGACAGTCCTGTTTTTCAGGATCTGTGGCAGAATACTCGGAATCATGCTCAGTCTGGCTGGATATGCGCTGATTGGGATTTTTGCAATCGCCATACTCGGAATAGCACTGAAGGCAATACCTCTTCTTCTGCTGATTGGAATCGGAGCTACCGCAGTTGCTTTAGCGAAGAATTGAAATAGTATCAGTCCAATGTCATATTATATTGCCTTGTCAATGCTTTAAGCGCTCTTTTGGCCTGGGTAAAGAAGAAAGATCTGGACAAGTGCATCTTCCTGCAGCCTTCATCAGCAGTGATATTTGCCATGTAATACTCTTCAAGGTATACCCGCAGTTCTCTGTGCACTTTATTGATGCACTGGCGGATCCTGTTGTAGAGCTGGATATTGTCTTCCAGCTCATTCTTTTCCTTAACCAGGTCACGGATAGCGTCACGATAGATCTCTTTGCTCTTCTCCAGAGTACGGAAAAGCTCGTCGTGATTGACATCTCCTGACGACATTACCTTGTCCCCGTACTGGATCCCCGGCATGGACGCCGCAAGAATAGCCTCTTCCCTGGTGATGAGCTGCTGCCTGTTTTCCGTTTCATCCAGATTTTTCTCGATGACCTGCAGACGGATCATATCGTCCTCTTCATTCTCCCTGAGGTATTTCAGAGTCTCGACCATCTCTTTTTCACTCATCATCCGAAACCGCATAATCTTCTCCGTAACCTGCTGAGCAATTCTTTCCCTGAGACTTTACCCACTCTTCTTCCTCCAGAAGAGAAGAATAGATAATAAGTACAAACATGATAAAAATGACAAATATGATAAAAATCGTAAAATTTCTCTATATGGAAACTCCGGCCATATAAAACGATATGGCTCTGATTTCTTGCATTTCTGTCATATCTGCCATCCTTTCATCTGGAATATCCCATGCGACGTGATCTCCACTGCGCCGACCGTCTTGTCCTCGCAGCGTGGTTATCGGCGTGTTCGTTCTGATAATGTGCGTCTGAAATATGCACGAACCATCTCTGGCCCACATAGTAAAGGTGATAGAATCCGCCGCTGTGCTCGATCAGAAAGACACGATCCGGGGATCCATAAGCATCTCCGCAGAAGTAGCTGACCTTCCGGATCTTCTCAATCGGATACTGGCAGCCACGCCAGTAGATACTTTCCGGAAAAATCTTCCCATTCAGGGCGAACCGCACGGTAACAGATACCGCTACTCTGAAATAGCCATGATTTGTTGCTGTCCAGTCATCCCTCATCCTTGTAACCTCCGTCCAGCTCAAAATAACGGACTACTGAAACCTCATGTCTGCATGACATATTCTTTATGTTTGCCGTGGGTGGCCTTTTTCCTTTTCTCTTTCTCCCTGTGCCGGGATGCCCGCTCCCTTTCCATCTCTTCACGATAGACATGCTCAAGTGCCCTGCCGGCAGTCGAATCAGCATAGCCTTCAAAGTTCCGAAACGCCCAAAGAGATTCAGGACGCGCACATTCTCTTTCTTTTTTCTTGGCCGTTGCCGCCTGATCCAAATAGTTCATACCCTCTTACCTCCGTCTGTTTTGTTTTGATGAGGCAAGGGTAAAATCCAAATATGACACTTCTTGTCATATTTGGAAATTTTTTCTAACATTCCGGTCTGGAGAACCGGGTAAGGATCGAATCCATCAGCATTCTTTCTTCACCTGAAAGCTGGCGATTCAGTTTGATCAGCAGATTTTTCTGCTCTACTGTCAGGTAACTTCTGGATGCGTACCACCCATCGGGAACCGTAAAACAACCACCATGTCCGCGCTTCGTTGTGATCGGATATTCCAGGGAAAGCAATTCGAGATCGCGGTTAATAGTCCTGACGGATGTATTGAATTCTTCTGATAGCTGTGAGGCAGTAACTGAGCGTCTGGCCGAAAGAATCTCCATTATTCTTTTTCTTCTTTCGCCTGCGCTCAGTCGTTCCGTTATTCTCACCTCCTTTCCGTCTGTATTGCTGAATCAGGACAATAAAAAAGAGCCCGGCAAAACGCAGAGCTCAGAAGGGAAACACATAAGGTGTTCCCTCTGTCCCTGAAACGTTTTGCCGGGCTCCTGGAGATCTAAATCAGCTATAGCCTCTCGTTACAAAGCTTTTGGTCAGTCCATGCAGCCCTCTGTCAAGCAGTACGCTGATTTTCATGAAAAGCCTCAATCTATTCTGTTCTGATAATTCCTGTTAAGCAACCACCACGAATTCAGCGGAAGACGGTCAGACTTCCATACCCTGGCCAAGCTTATCCATCTTTTGAATCAGATCCTGATAAGCACTGAACCGTGAATCTCCTTGGAGCTGTTCATCCGTGATCCCCACTACCACCCCGCCGCGCGAATACGAATAAAAGGAACATCCGCAGTTGGGGCAGACGATCCATGCGTCCGTCTGATTGCTCCGCAGCATGACTTTCCCGCATCGGATGCAGTTGATCGCCATGCCCTTGTATCTAATTTTCTTCATGCTCATGCAGCATTCCTCCACCGGCCGAAGTGCCAGGCTCACAGACGCTTGAGCACCTCGACAGCAATTCCCTGTATTGCAAATGAATCTGCCTCGATATCCGGATATCCTGCCTCGTTATTCTCCGGATGCAGATAATAACGACCTGTTTCTCCGTCATACTTCAACCGCTTCAGAGTACTTGCGTGACCATCGATCAGAGCTGCTACGATTTTTTCCGGTGGCGCCTCTTCAGCTCTTTTTATGATCACGATATCACCCGGCTGGATTCCCGCATCCACCATACTGTCTCCGGAAGCCCTGAGGGCAAAAAATTCACCTTTCCCAAGGATTGAACCAGGAAGTGAAATATAATCCTCCGTCGCTTCATACTGATCTGACGGAGTCCCGCATGGTATTGCGCCGCAAACCGGAAGGCTTTGCAGACTCTGCAGCATGGCAATGTTCTTTGTTATGATCGATTTTCCGTCATAGCTCAGCATTCCCTCCTTGTCCATCTCCTTCAGATAACGGAACGCAGTACTTTTGTTGATTCCGAAATGATCTCCGATCTCCTGGGTCGTGGGAGATCTCATCATCTGAAGGAAAAAGTCCTGTGCGTACAGGCTGATCTTTTTCATCAGTTCTGCATCTTTTACTCTGGTTGGCATCTCATTCCTCTTCCTAAGGCAAATCCTCTGCAGGTCCACACCGATTAATCTGCAATGTCCGTTGCCGATTTAAAGTATAAAAAGATTCCCCTCCCTTTTCAAGAGGGGAATTTTATCACCTGCAAAAAATTGCACGTGTTGAAAACTTGGCGTTGACAAGACCTGCCATCCCGAATTATCCTTGCGTCTTTAATCCTGTCTCAAGCATAGCCCTGTACTTCTCCACTGTCTCCTCAGGAGATACGATCCTGATCTTTCCCTCAAACTGAAAGACCCAGCTGAAGAAGGTCGGACTGATTCCCACAGTCACTTCTGCCCGGAAATGTTCTTCGGATACTCTTTCTGTAGGCGTATCCACTCCAAACTTATCCACGATATTCTGCATAAGTTCATTTTCACATTCCAGAACGACCTTCTGCTCCGGCCCGACAAACATCTTGAGCTCTTTTCTGGCGAATTCCGCGATATCAAAGTCCGGATCCTTTACCGCTTCTTCATCCAGGATCTCCGGTGTCTTGATGCGGTCCACACGAAACGGGACCAGTGTCTGATGCTTGTCCGAATAGCTGATCAGGTAGTAGCGGTCATCATTCCACAGCATCGCATATGGACTGCAGGAATAAAACTCTCCGCCGTGACGAAGCACCTTCTCCTTGTCCGGGGTGTAGTCATAGTACTGGAAACGGATCTTCTTTCCGGCATTGATTGCCTGCTCAACGATATCCGCTGTGATAAAGACAGTACCATTATCGCTCTTGATGCGGTTAGCGGTATAGATCTTCGGATCGAGTCTCTGCTGACTGAACCTGCTCGACAGAGAAGACAGTTTTGAGATCAGCTCATCACTCTTGTCCTCCGGAATAAACCTGGAAGAAGAAACCGCATCGATCAGCATCATCAGTTCCGAAGTGTCAAATGTGCGTCCGCCGAGATGATACTGGTTGTTCTTCCCGTTCTTCTCAATCAGGATATCAAATCCGGCATCTTCCAGGCACCGGATATCATCCTGGATCGTCCTTCTCTCAGCCGGATATCCCTTCTGTGTCAGCATCCTGATGATCTCCCCTGTCGCCAGGGAATGCTCATCATCCGTAAGGTCATGCAGGATCCTGTAGAGGGCAAGAAGCCGCTGCTTCGACTTTGCTCCGCCTGTTGTTTTTTCGAATATCATCTGTTCCATAAAATCATTGCACCCCGTATTCAGACTGACTGAATTCTCTGGTCACTATTATACTGGACTTTATCAATAAATTAAAATTCGAACATATGTTTGCATTTTCTGAGAGGATGATCTATGATAATGGCAAGCCAGGGAAATAAAAGAACGTGAGCAAGGAGGTGTGAGCATGAGCGAAGTATGGAATATGTGGCATGGCTGCCACAAGCTTTCGCAGGGATGTCGGTTCTGTCCGGTCTTTCAAAAGGATTATCTCTATGGCAGAAATCCGTCCGTTGTCTTCAAGACAAAATCCTTTGATCTCCCTGTGCAGCAAACCAGATCCCATACCCATCGTCTTAACCCGGACGATCATCTTGTCCGCACCTGCACTACCTCTGACTTCTTCATCGAAGAAGCCGATCCATGGCGTGACGATGCATGGGACATGATTCGGCAGCGTCCGGATCTCACATTTCTGATCGTAACCAAACGTCCGGAGCGCATCTCTTCCTGCCTGCCCCGCGACTTTGGCGAAGGCTGGAACAATGTCGCCATCAGCTGCAGCTGTGAGACTCAATATCTCGCAGACCGCAGGCTTCGGTATTTCATACCTCTTCCGATCAGACACAAACTCATCTCTGTAGAACCGATGCTGGGACCGATCCACCTGAAACAATACTTTGAGCAGTATCCCACGGCAATCGAGGGCATCTCCTGCGGCGGGGAAATCGGCAGCTCAGCCCGGATCTGCGACTATGGATGGGTGCTTGACCTGATGCTGGAATGTACCGCATACAATATCCCATTCCGCTTTACCCAGCCCGGTTCCAGATTCCGAAAAGGCCAGAAAGTCTACTGCATTGATGATGATCGGCAGAAATCTCTGGCCGAGAAATCCGGTGCCTGCTACAGAGCAGAAAAGATATGCGGATGAGTAGTCCAACCCCAGCACTGTCTTCTCGTTCTGGTAATAATGGTGACTGGAGGGAGTTGAACCCTCATATGCAGAACCACAATCTGCCGGACTACCGTTGTCCTACAGCCACAGTAGCTCCTGCGGGATTTGAACCCGGCATCTCCAGCTTGAGAGGCTGGCATCCTTCTCCAGTTAGACCAAGGAGCCTCAGATGATTCCCGCCGGATTCGAACCGAGCATCTCAGCCTTGAAAGGGCCGTGTCGTAACCTTTTGACCAGGGAACCATATGCAGGTGGCAGCAATAGCCACCTGCTGTTCTTATGCACTTACCTGAAATGTTCCATCCTGATCTATGACCAGAATTGCATCTATCGTTACGCCAAACACTGCAGACAGGACAACCAAATTGTCGATCGTCGGCATCGCTGCCCCGTTCTGCCACTTATAAATTGCCTGTGGTGTTGCAAACCCGAAAATATTCTGCAGGTCTCTGACAGTCAAACCGGCAGCCTTTCTAAGCGCATAGATTCTCTTTCCTGTTGCCGCCATATTGATGACGGGCATGTTCTGCTTCATTTCTTCCTCCCGTCCCAGCCACCCGGCAGGACAGGAATCTGTTCAGTCGGATGCCTTGAAATTGTAGACCGGCTTCATCACGTCGATCACGTCGACCGTTTCCTTGATTACGTCGATGATATCAGCCAGTGACTTATATGCCATCGGTGCCTCATCCAGTGTGCTTTCGCATACTGAGGTCGTGTAGATTCCCTGCATACTTCTACGATATTCATCCATAGTCAGCGTGCCTTTTGCCTTCATCCTGGACATTACCCTGCCTGCTCCATGAGGCGCAGAGTCATTCCATTCCGGGTTTCCCCGACCGACTGCAAGCACACTCCCATCCCTCATATTGATCGGGATCAGAACCTTCTCTCCCTTATAAGCTGCAATCGCACCCTTTCGGAGAATCATCTCTTCTGTGTCGATATAGTTGTGGATGGTATGAAAAGCTTCTCCTCCGGTCATCCCGCATCGCTGCAGAATAATCTCCGCCATCTTTTCCCGGTTTCGTTTTGCGAAACGCTGACAGATTTCCACGTCATGCAGGTAATCTTCCAGATAACTGCCATACAGGAAACACAGGTCCTCCGGGATTGTCGTCTCCCTTTTGTTCCAGGAAATCTTCTCCAGCGCTGCCTGAATTTCCTTTCTGCGTCCTTGTTCCTTGTAAGTTCGGATGATCTCATCTCTCTGCTGGAAATAAGTCTCTTTCCCTTTATTCAAGTCGATGGCAAGCTGCTGATAGAGCTCCGCGACCTGCTTTCCCAGGTTCCGGCTCCCGCTGTGAATGACCAGATATTTTCTGCCGTCAGAAGCCTCATCCACTTCTATGAAATGGTTTCCGCCTCCCAGAGTCCCTATGCTTCGCTCCAGCCACTTTGTGTTCTTCAGGCTTCTGTAGCAGCGCAGCTCCTGCAGATCAAAGCGCTCCTGCCGCCCCTCCCAGATATGCATCCCGGAAGGAATATAATGGGCTGCTTCATCCAGTTTTTCAAAATCGATATCAACCGCTCCCAGAGCGACGGTATACATTCCGCACCCGATGTCCACACCGACAATATTAGGCACCGCCTTGTCAACGATCGTCATAGTCGTTCCGATCGTGCAGCCCTTGCCCGCATGTACATCCGGCATGATCCGGATCCGGCTCCCTTTCGTGAATTCATAATCACACATCCTGCGGATCTGCTCGATTGCGATCTCCTCCACTACCGTCGCGTAGCATACTGCGGTATTCATCTTTCCCTTAATCTCAAACATCGTCCTATCCTCTTCCACCCAGAAAATCGAACAGGGTCGACTCCGTCCCCCTGCTCGATCCGGCTCGTAGCCTTCACAAAAAAACCGCTTACCCTTCTTCAGGATAAGCGGCCTCATACTGACTGTATTATCTTTCAGACTGCTCAGGTCTATACCCGGATCATCTGACAGCGACCAATTCTTATCCATACGGAAGGCATGAAATGAAAGCCCTGCTCATTATCTTTAAGCAGCGCGTCATGACGTTCACTATGGATGTAACTGATCGCTATGTTTTTCATGATCTTTCCTTTCCGGGCATCTCTGTCCTTTTTTCTAGTGCCATCCTACCACCGCAGGATACGGTTGTCATTATACCTGTGGTATAAGTTTTTCAAAACAACAGACTGATCAAGGCCAGAATTGCAAGACCGCCCTGCTTCAGAATGATTGACTTGCTGACTGTCATGCTTCCATAAGCAGCTACAAACACGATATATGCCATCAGGCAGCCTATCATCAGTTTACCCGGCGCAAACAGCAGTGCAGTAATGATAAGCGCGGCAATTCCCAGATTATAGACCCCCTGGTTCTTCATGGACACATTCATACCTGGATTCTTCAGAGTGGAAGTCTCCATCCCGAATGTCTTTGCGGTCTTCTCTGAATCCGTCTTCACTGTCTCCAGATAGAAGATATAAATAAACTCAAGCGCTGTCAGAACAGCCAGTACCTTCGTGACAATGTTCATCTTTTTCCCTTTCTCACATACCCTGCGTATTATATATCCCGTTTAGAAAATACCGCCTTCGGAAAAGTCCGAAGGCGTTTTTATATCACAGAGGTGTGCAGTAATGCTGCCGTCGACAGACAGGTTATTACCGAAACAGTCCGTCCGGCATGCTTCTCCAGACGCCATTCTTGACAAAATAAAAGCATTTCCCGGTCAGCAGATTCTTCGCGAACAGCGTCGCGTGAAGCTCCAGCGTCGAATTGCGGTAATCGATCGGATCAGACATCCGCACATCGAACAGGATTCGGAAATGCACATTTGCCTTCACATAGTCATAGACTGGTGTATAAGTGCTTCCGTCCGGCATGACATTCAGAAATGGAGTCTGGTAGAACTTCTCCATCGTCGTCTCATCCGGCTTGAATCCCTCAGGATCAAGGCCTGCCTGTGCAGCGATCTTCGTAATATTCGGCTTCAGGACATTCTCCAGCATCTTTTCCTTGCCAAAGGCATCTTTAATTCCGTCCCAGCCATCCATCTTCAGATAAACCATCAATCATCTCCCCGGTCGGATCAGTCTCTGGAAAGAAATTCCATGATCTCCTCAGGGCTTTTCCCGCTCTTCTTTACAGCCTTCATGATCTCGGCCATCTGCGCTTTCTGGGCTGCTTCTTTCTCGGCTTTCTCCGCAGCCTTCAGTTCTTCCTGAAGCTTATCCTGCTGGTCCTGAAGAGCTACTGTCTTTTCCTGCAGTTTGCTGATCTGCTCCTCAAGCTTGTCGATTTTTCCTTGAATAATTTCCTTGTGCGTACGCTTTGCCATGTTGGTCTCCTTGCTTGTATCTATTGTCTAATCACTGGTGTTTCTGATTCTTTCTAATCATAAAGGAAAAGTTCCCACGCTTCAACATTTCTCAAAGCGGTATTTCTGTTTCACCCCGGGATACTTCTGATGATCTACCTCACTTAAGAACATCTCCAGCGGACGCACGTAAAGGCCGAAATCTCCATACAAAGCCTGATACACCATCAGTTTTTCCCCGGTTTCGCTATGCGCAGCGATGCCAACGATCTGGTACAAATACTTATTGCTAAGTCTGTCCGTCTCTGACAGAGTCTCTCTCTTGAAATGCCTGACAATATCGCCAGCTCTGAATTCTCTGTTCTTGTCATCTGCTGCAGCCATTTCAGCTCTCTCCTATTACCGTCTTATCTTGCTCTCCGTCAGCAGATACGTCTCATCGTAAATTGCCACGTTATCCTGTGCACATTCAGATTCTGCAGGACATGTCATGCCATTCTACTCCGCCCCAGGTGGAATCAGAGATGCCACGGTCCATAAATCCCATCTTCTGATACATCTTCACTTTCTCTTTGTGGCAGGTCAGGAATACCATACCGCCATCGTCATCCCGCTTCTCGTGCTCTCGTCTCAGGAACTGAAACATGATTTCCCTTGCCAGTCCCTGCCCGCGGTATTCCGGAAGGACTTCCAGGCCAAGAATCATGATATTTCTGCCTGCCGGATCATAGAGATCTGCGTTGGTAAAGAACTCATCCCGAAATTTGTATTCATTTGTGGAAAGTCCGTTCACCAGACCGGCAATGAGTCCTGTATCTTTATCAACCGCGACCAGAAATGATTCCGGCGCTTTCTGAATACGCTCCGTCATATGCTCCGGAGAGCATGCTTCATTCGGAGAAAAACATTCCTGCTCCATGGCAATTGCCTGATCTGTCTCACTCTGGAGAATGGTTCGAAATTCAAAGCGTTCCATCAGGTCCGTGTCACAGATGCCATACTCCTTCAAAAGTCTCCTCGCCTCAGCCTTTCCCTGCTCTGTCATGTAGATGCACCAGCTCTTCGGGGGAAGGTACAGCATCTCCCTCTCTGTAAGAGCCTCGATCGTATCGTAATCGTACTGCTTCCAGCTATTCTCAATGTAACGGCAATACTCATTGCTTTCCTGAAACCGGGTCAGGTACACAAGCATCATCGTCAATTCTTCGATTGCCTGCTCCCGCGGCTTTTTCAAGACCTTATCAGATGGTCCTTTGCCTGGTGCACTCTCCTTATTCATCCTCTTGCCCAGATTGGCCTTGATGCTCTGGTAATGCTTATAGACCTCTGATTCCGGAATCCAGATTCCTGCCTTTTCTATGTGCTCCATCACATCCGAAACAATGGATTCATCTTCGCTGTCACCCGGACCCTTGCCAAGTTCGAGATATCTCTTCTTATAAGCTTCGAACATCCACTGGTAGATTTTCTCCTTCTGGCGCAGTTTTAACTGAGAGTATTTCTTATTCGTCTGAAGTAGCTGACCATCGACCATTATATGATTTTTCATGATACACATCCTCTACAGCTCATCTGAATTGTTCGGGACAATATTGCCATCCTGAAGCATGTGTGGTGTCAGGCACCTTATACTGAGGCAATCAATTCGAAATTGCCAATCAAGGCTAAGGAGAATTTACATCGTCATCCCCGCTGGCGGCATCTTTTTTCCGCTCAAGCTGCGATTTGTCCATCCTTCTGTAAAGCTGCCATGTGATCCTGCAGTTTTGTTCCTGCGGATCGATTCCATCAGCCTCTATCCCCAGATAATCGGCAAGTCCTTCCAGCGAATAATCAGGAGCTTTCGGGAGATGGTTCTCCGCCATCTTTTCTGTATCGATCACTGTGTTGGAAAATGGTTTCCCGAGCGCTATTCCGTACGCCTCGGCAAGAAGGTCCTCCATCTTTCCGGTGATTCCATGGCACACGATCGGCAGATAACCGATGAACCCGTAAAAAGCCAACATGGTCTCTCGTTCCTGAACCAGGTCTGCAGGATCCTTTACCTCCTCCTGGAAGATTCCCCGCTGGTCTCCATTTATCACTTTGATGGCGCAGATACTGCTGATCTTCCCTGACTCCAGGATAATGTCCATGACAGCATAGGATCCATCCGATCCCTGTCTCGGGATCGATGTCATATCTCCGGGCATGGAAAATTCCCGCATGAAAAGGTCAATCTCAATCGTGGTCGGCAAACCAAACCTCCTGACAGCCAGCGGATTGATGTGGCGCAGCGCATCTTTGCTGACGATCCCATAGATATACTTCCCCGCGTCAAGGAGCGCGGAAACCGTCTCATTGCTGTCCCTGGGAATGTATCCGATCCGCCTGCCACCATCATCAAGAACCATGACCGCCTTCGGATCAAAGCGGTTGTCCGGCTCCCTCATGAGCGTCACGTGTTTCCCGGTCTTCAGGTCCCTGAGCAGATCATCCGCTCCTCCCTGAAACCTTGCCCCGACGATCAGCTGGCTTCCGAGAGGGATGTCTTTCGAAAATGAAGCCAGCGGATTTTCTTCTCCATGGAGCAGGTCAAGCATGGCTTTACCGCCTATGTCCCGAAGAGACAACTCTTCTGTTTTCTCCTGTTAATCGTCTCTGTCTTCTCCCATACCCTCACCCCATACACATTCCGGCGTCCTACTGCTGCTCTACATACTGCCTGAACCGTTTGATCAGCTCCTCAAGCTGGCTGATCGCTTCCCTGGTTTTTTCGATCTCTGCGTGAAGCCGGTCCTGACGTTTCGAAACCGCTCCTTCATCGTTTAAGAACTCCATCTCCGTATATGGAAACTCCGACTGGATTGCGCGGACCTCCTCCATCAGAGCCTTTACCCTGGCACGGAGAAGCTCCATGAGTTCCCTGAGTTTTTTCCGTCCCTCTTCCGTATCCTCGTACTTTTCCTCAGGCATATCCAGGCCGCTCAGCTCGTCCCAGATCGCCTGAAGTGTCTGCTCATCTTTCTCTTTGTAGGCATCATTGGCCTTGTTCAGAAGGTCTTTCTCATGCTGCGTCGCATTCGGATGAATGTCCGGGTGGAGCCGCTTCACGATCTTCCGGTACAAGTCCTTGATCGTCCTGATTTGACCGGCCCGATCGGATCCCTTTCCATCCTCTTTATCTGAAAGATTCTCTTGAAAGGCACCTTCCGACCGTCCCCCTGAGGAGAAGTCCCCACTGGATTCTGATCCGGATCCTGTTCCGCAGCCGCTCTTCTCACCTGCGGCTTCCTCAGCCTCCTGTGACGCCTGCCGGAATTCCTGATAAGACTGTTTCGCGTCAGAAGCATTTTCCTCCTGATACTGTGACCAGCCACTGTCCTTCTCCCAGTCCTTCCGGAAGTTCTCCGCCTCTTCCGCCTTCTGCCTCAGATTCTCTTCGTACTTTTTGAATTCCTCTCTGGCCTGCTCCTGCGCCGTATTCAAAGAAGGGACCTTCCGCGCGTTCATTTGCGCCTGAAGGATCTCGATGATCCGCTGCTCTTCTTTCAGGTAGGTCTGCGCAGCCAGAAGTTCCCGCTCCAGCCCGCCGACCTTCTCTTCATACTGCGCCCGCAGCGCCGGGCAAAGCCGGTAGATCAGGTCATCCCGCAGAGTACTGAGCGTAACAAGGCTTTCCTGAAGCTTGTGGATCGTCTTTACCAGATGTTCGTATTCCGATTCGACCGAGACTATGTTCCTGTTATTCCTGCCCATATGTCGCCTCACCCACCTGCATGTGCTCCGATGATGCCATATATGATGATCCCGACGATCAGCAACACCCAGCCAAGGGTCTTTGCACTGTCATCAGCGTCCTTCTTCAGAATAAGATATAAGCCCAGAAGGGGCATGGCAATAATTCCCAGAATGAAGTAAACAATGCAGCTCGTTGTGCAGTCATCTCCATCTTTTCGAGGTCTTCTGCCGCCATAATACGGGCCTCCCCGATATCCTCTGTGATGATAATATCCACTCATACCCTTTTCACTCCCGCTCCGAATTTCCGCTTTCTGATTCCATTATATCTGAAGTCGGGCTGCAAAACAGCCTCTCTGCTCTTCCGCACATATCTTCGATCCATTCCCGGCGCTGGATGACCTCCAGCCACTCCCTGGGGATGCCGTCGTATCCGTACCAGAGCCCTGCCAAGCCGCCCGCAATGGCTGCAATCGTATCGGTATCATACCCCAGATTGACCGCCTTGAGTGCGCACTCGCGATAGCTCTCGGTCGTGATCAGACACCAGAGAGCCGCTTCTATGGTATCCACCACGTATCCGTGACTATGGATCTGCTCACAAGGAAGCGTAGCGAAATGTTCCAGCTCCCGGATTCTGTCATAGTAGAAAAGTTCCCGCGCATAACCAGCTCCGGAGGCTTCATCTATGCGGATCTCCTGTGTACACTTTGCGTAGTAGGCAAATCCCCGGTCCAGTCCCTTCTGCAGCACTGCCATGAGGTTCGTATCAGAAGCCTTATCAGTTGGTCCACCGAGAGAAACATACACTTCCACGGCTCCGATTCCTTCTGCCGGAATTCTCGTCTTTGCGTCCGTGATCCTGCTTTGTGCAGAAGATCCTCTCTTTGCATCCAGCATCTGGCAAACCATGAAGTAATACAGCCCGCATGCGATCTTGGCTCTCAGATGATTGTGCGTCAGCCCTGACATCTTGTGGATGGCCCAGATTGCGGTCGTGTCATCTTCCTGCAAATGATACCGCTGGTAAAGATACAGGCACGCCGGCATGATCCGCATTAGTGATCCGTTTCCATTGTTCTCGGGAGAAACGCCGCCACACTCATTGATGTCTGGTTCTTTCATTCTCATAGTAAACGGTAAATTTACTGTGTCTACCCTCAGGCCTTCGGTTTTGATAGGATTACATCAGCCTATCAGATCGGAGGTTCATTATGGATCAGCGTGTTATGCAGTTACGGGCGGAGCAGTGGAAATCACTTCTTGAAGCACAGGCCAACAGTGGTCTGACAAAAAGCAAATGGTGCGAAGAAAATAACGTCCCGCGGTGGCAGTTCTTCCGGTGGCAGCGGAAACTCCGTGCCGAAGCGTTAGCGGCACAACAGCCTACTGCCGCATCACCAGCAGAACCGGCTTTTGCCGAACTTGATATCCCCTCAGAAAATCAGGTCATCTCATTTCGGCCAGCTCCAGCGGACTGCGGCGGATCATCTTCCACGGTCAGAATCACATGCGGCAGATTCTCCGTGGAAGTTTCTGCAGGGGAAATCGATGTGTGTTTTCTCTCCGCTGTACTGAAAGCGGTCTCCCATGCTGACTGAATCCGGCCTGACATTCTCCAGATGCATTGCAGCCCTGGGCAAATCTGATCTAAGGCGGGGTGTTGACGGACTTGCCGCACAGGTCAGGCTCCAATACAACCTGGATCCGTTGGAAAAAGACACCCTTTTCCTGTTCTGCGGGACACGTCATGACCGGCTGAAGGGCCTTCTATGGACCGGAGACAGGTTTATCCTCCTGTACATCCGGCTTGCGGAAGGCCGGTTCCAATGGCCCCGGACTGCCGAGGAAGCCAGACAGATATCCGGGGAACAGTTCCAGCGCCTGATGGAGGGATTCAGCATCGATTCTTCCATCGGCCCGAAACAATCGACAGTCCTCCCGGAAGGGAAAAAGAAAAGGTAACGTGCAGGCACGGCATCCGCCGTGCCCTCTTTTGATATAAATGATAGTGATAGTTAATGAAAAATATTTCAAACTACTATTGACACTATCATAGTTACGTGGTATACTATACCTATGATTGAAGGAGGTATGCCATGTCATCCATTATCAAACACAAAGACAAAAGAACCGGAATCATTTACTGCTATGAAAGCACGTCTTACTGGGATAAAGAGCGTAAGCAGCCACGTTCACGCCGCCGCCTGATCGGAAAGCTCGATCCGGAAACAGGCGAAATTGTGCCGACCGGCGCCAAAGGGCGCCCCAGGAAGGAAACTTCCGCGTCTCCCGTCCAGGATGTGCCGTCACAGGACAGTGTCCCGAATGATATCGTCGAAGTATTGTCCCAGAAGAACCGTGAGATTGTACAGCTGCAGGCAGAGATCCGGCGTCTTATGCAGGAAAAAGAGGAAATCCTGAAAAGACTGCAGGACATTTGTGAACGTTTTTCCGGCTGATGGGGGCAGACTGGCGATGCTGGCAGGGTTAGAAGAATTCCGGAACAGAATAGAGGGATATGGGAAGCCTGAACTGATTGAGCTTGCGGTCAGCCAGTACCAGGAGATGGCAGAGCTGCGTATGGAAAAGGCAGTGAATGACCGGATCTATACGGACGCCCATATCCAGTACGCGGATCTCAGGAAGAAGTTTGACTCTGTCCTTGCGGAAAACAAGCAGCTCAAAAAGATTCTCGAACAGTACGCCGACAAAAACACGATACAGAATAAGGAAATCTTTGGCCGGAAAAGTGAAACCATGGACAGCCTCGCCGGGACTGCGGACAGTCCGGCACCAGATCCGCTAGACGAAGGCGCGCCTGATCCAGACCAGAAAAGCGATGGAAAGGGGACCGAAAATACGGATAATGGCAGGAAAGGCCGTGCTCCGGGCTTCCATATGCCCCGCATTCCGGGTACGCATTCAGGAGGGAAAAAGGGCGGAGGAAAGACCGATTCATGGCTGAAAGGGCTTCCCTGCGAGCTCAGCTTCCTCCTGGATGCGGATGCCATGGATGAGAAGTTCGGCAAATATAAGTGGAGCATCGCCTTCTGGTACGAGTATGACACTGTAGAGGAAGTTCCGTCGCTTTACTACCATAAAAAGGTCTGCGTTCCTGTTATTTCTGTCGGGCCTGGCTTCTCCCTGTACCGAACCCCTTACAATGGCAAGCTTCTTAAAGGAAGCTATGCCTCCGCGTCCCTGATTTCAGGGTTTATGTATGGCAGACAGGGACCTTCCATGCCGTATTACCGTCAGGCTGTCGAGGCTGCCCGCAGAGGTCTTCCCATTACAAGACAGACGATTACCGGATGGTGCAATCGTCTCGCACTGGACCTGTTCCTGCCGGTTTACAATCATCTGTCCGCATATCTGATCAAAAGCTCCTACACCCAGTGTGACGAGACGACTGCTCAGGTCATCCATGACGGAAGAAAGGCCGGTTCCCAAAGCTATATGTGGGTGCACGTCACCAGCGAACACTACACCGAGCATCCTGTTGTCATCTTCAGTTTTGAGCTTACCAGAGGCACGGAACATCTCCGCCACTTCTATCAGGATTATATCGGGTACATCACATGTGATGCCTATATCTCCTACCAGGTGATGGAATCAGAAAACCCTGACAGGATTACGGTCACCGGATGTATGATGCATTGCCGCAGATACTTCGCCATCGCGTTTTTTGTGAATGAAGTTTCTTCCATGACGGATGCGCAGGTGATGGATCTTCCGGAAACAAAAATCCTGAGGATTTTTTCGGAAATCTATGCCGCGGAAAAGCCGTTGAAGCAGCTGACAACCGAAGAACGCCTGGCTGGCCGCAAAGAGAACGTGAAACCGCTGGTTGATAAGCTCTTTTCAGAAATCAGGACGCTTGACCAGGATGATAACGTCTACAGTGACCGCATGCAGAAGGCCATACAGTACGCGTTAAAGCAGGAAGTACACCTGCGCCGTTTTCTTGATGACGGTAGCATCCCGATCGATGACGGTTTCACCGAAAGATCACTGCGTGGTTACTGCAATGCACGGAAATCATTTCTGTTCTACGACACGACTGACGGTGCGGAAGCCTCTGCTATCATCTATTCTCTTGTCGAAACAGCGAAGCTGAGCCATGCTGATCCACGCCTGTATCTGCAGTATCTCCTGGAGAAGATGCCGGGCATCATGGATAAACCCATGTCTTCCGAACTCATGGAACAGATGACACCATGGTCAGAGACGTACAAGACCTATGAAAGGGCTAAACAGGCAGAACACCTGACCTGGCTTGCGCCGCTGTTCCAGCCACCGGAGAAACCGAAGACCCCCAGAAAAAAAGATTCAAAATGCAGGGGCATTTCTCCCGGTCAGGAAGAACATCCGGCAAGGCCGGGTCCTGCACTTTCCATAGCAGTATAGATGATCCAGTTTCCCGGGGCTGCCAGTCCCGGGCTGTCAGAGTGCCTTGATTGCAAAAAGGTTGCAAAAGTTCACAAAGTTGAAAACTTTCAGGACTTTTGCGCCTTTTCTTGTACCAGGAGCCCTGATAGTGTGATCATATCTGAAAACACCTGACGGGGCTAGACACATTTAATTTACCGCTTACCCCCGAAGCCACATGCTGAGCATTAGACACGGGCGTGAGCGATCAGCCAAATAAAAAGGCAGCCATACGTCACACGGCGGTAACATATGGCTGCTCTATTCAAAATCATTTATGTTTTGGCATTCTTCATCATAGCCAGAGAAGCCATTATTTGACTTTGATCACAGCCTTCACCAGATCTGTCTTATTATTGACTGCCTCATCGTAAGCTTCCTGAATATGGTCGAAATCAAATTCATGGCTTGCGATGCTCTTCACATTGATCGCCCCACTTGCGATCGCTGCGATCGCTCTTGGATAAATGTTTCTGTAGCGGAATACGGACTTTATCGTGAGCTCCTTATCCATAACCTGAGCGAAGTTATAAGATATCTCTTCCTGCGTGGAGATTCCTACCAGTGTAACTGTACCGCCTCGTTTTGCAAGAAATGGAGTCTGATGGATTGTGAACGCTGATCCTGCTGTTTCAAACACCTTATCAACGCCTCTTCCATTTGTAATTTTCATCACTTCATCAATTGCATTCTTTTCCTTGCCATTGATGACATAATCGGCACCCAGCTCTTTTGCTTTCTTCAGTCTTGCGTCAACAAGATCGCATACGATAACCGTTCCTGCTCCATGAGCTCTGCATGAAAGCAGTGTGACGAGCCCGATACACCCGGCTCCGAGAATAACAACTGAATCTCCCACCCCAACTTCTGCCTGGTTGGCCGCATGCATTCCAACAGAAAGCGGTTCAACAAGCGCACCTTCCTTTGTGGAAACATTATCCGGAAGTTTGAAGCAATAATCCGCCGGGAACTCTATAAACTCCTCATTGCAGCCTGGAACCGGCGGTGTTGCAAGAAACTGTACATCTGGGCAGAGATTATATTTTCCTTCTTTGCAGAACTCGCATGTTCCATCTGTAATACCAGGCTCCAGAGCTACCCTGTCTCCTACCTTCAGATTAGTAACACCCTCTCCTACCTCAGTAATTGTCCCTGCGCACTCATGCCCAAGCATATAATCCTGTGTCAAGTCCACTTTATACGCTCCAACACATCCATTATGAAAGTAATGGACATCTGAACCGCAGATACCAATATATTCAAGAGAAACCACCACCTTACCTGGTCCGGCCGTTGGCTTTGGGATCTCTTTAATAATCATATGATCCAATCCGCGCATAAACGCGCCACGCTGCATCTCCATTGTATGTTCTCCTCTCCTACAGTCACAGTGCCTGTATCCTTCTATCTGAATACAGGCACTGTGAAACATCCAATTACAAATTACTTTTCTGTGGTTGCCTGTGTGCTTACAGCGTCAATATCCGCCTGTGTAATCTCACCATTATCGATATACATCTGCAGATACTGGTCGACATTATCCTTATTGATCTCAGGCGCATCGACATAGTCGTTCACATCTGTGACTTTCATTTCGCCAGTAAGAACCTTTGCCGCATACTCCATATTCTTCTTTGCCAGATCAGACGCAGACTGGAGCGCTGTTGCCGTCAGGAGTCCTTCCTTAATCAGCAGGCAGCCCTGTGCCGTCCCATCGACACCATAAGCCAGGAAGTTCGGGGTTCCGTCTTCATTGAAGTAATCCTTATTGTTGCGGACCGCCTCAATAGCGCCGGCTGCCATGTTATCGTTCATGGAGATGATTGCGTCGATATGCTTTCCGCCTCCGACCCAGCTCTCCATCAGCTTAAGCGCTTCGTCAGAATTCCAGTTCGCATAATCGTCATACAGGATATTGACGTCTTTTCTTTCATCGAAGAAATAAGTATCCCATGCCTCTCTTCTTTTCTCTGCATGGTAGTTTCCGGAAGGACCACGGAGTACGACAACATTCGCGTTTTCCGGAACCTCTTTGACAGCTCTCTTTGCTCCGACAGATGCCTGAGCCACAGGGTCAGCATCGACCGTTCCTGTACCTTCCAGAACAGAGGTATCATCGCCGCCATCCAGATCATTCTGGTGGGTTGTTGGGTTTGTCGTGATAACCGGAATTCCGGCATCTACAAGCTTGACGACATAAGGTGCCTGTGCTGCGTTGTTATTCGACTGAACAATCACAAGATCATAATTTTTCGTAATGCAGTCTTCAAGAAGACCGTTTTCAGTGTTATCATCCGCTTCACCGGATACGCAATCCAGTGTGAAGACATCCTTGTAGTCTTCCGCCGCCTTTTTCATTTCATCTGTCAACCATGCCGCAAAGGTATCCGCCGAAGCCCTTGCTACAAAACAGACCTTCTTTGGCTCCGCAGCCATTGCGACACTTCCAAGTGCCATTGCCCCAGACAGTCCCAGCGCAAGTGCCATTCCTAACTTTTTCATGTGTTGTTCCTCCCTTTTCTTTATAAAATTTAAACAGTGACTTCACTGTCTGCTACACTGCTTCAGTTTTCTTTACTTCTTCTCTCCCTCTTTGGACTCTGATACCATGATTACCTTGTGCGACCTTCTGGATTTGGATACGACATCAAACGCCACAGCCAGAACGATGATCCACCCTTCGATGATGCTTTGAATAAATGCATTGACGCCCAGCAGATTCATAACATTTTCAAGGAATCCGATGATGAAGGCCCCGGCTATGGTTCCCGGAACATTACCGATTCCTCCTGTAAACGATGTTCCACCTACAATCGCAGCTGTAAGTCCTGTCATCTCATAACCTGTTGCTCCATTCGGAAGCCCTGCGTTATTCCGTGCCATGAAGATGACACCCGCCATGCCCGCCATCATACCGTTTATGATGTACGACACGTAAATGCTGCGTCTTGCATTGATTCCACTCGCTTCTGCAGCCTTCCTGTTGCCGCCGATCGCATAGAGACTTCGGCCATAGCGAGTATTGCTCATGACATACCAGACCAGTACAGTGATCAGAAGAACGATAAACACCGGAACCGGAATAAAGCCAAACATTCCCTGACCGATGTTCACATATTTTCCAAGCTGCAGAATATTCTGTCCACCCGTGTAGTAAAGCGCGATACCTCTTGCAATCTGCTGCATGCCGAGCGTCGCGATGAATGCTGGTACATTGAACTGTGCTACAAACACTGCATTAAACAGGTTGCACGCGATACCAACCGCCAGCGCAACGATCAAAGCCAGGAGCATGCTCTGCGTGGATTTAAAGGTCGCGACACTCAACACTCCAGATAATGCCAGCACCGACCCAATTGACAGATCAATGAAACCGGAGATGATCAGAATCATTTCGCCATAAGCAATCAGGATCCCGACACACAGCTGTCTGGCAACGTTCAGCAGGTTATTGGCCTTTAAGAAATATGGGCTGATAAGACTACAGGCTATGAACAGAACAACCAGCACAATGTAGATTGTAAATTTGTGAAAATCGACCCTATTCTTTTTCATCAGTTTGTTTACCCCTCTGTATGTGACTGCGTTCCGGTCGCCTCTCTCATGATCGTTTCCTGAGAAAACTCTTTTCGATTATCAAGGCAGCCTGTTATTCTTCCCTGGCACATCACATAGATCCGGTCGCACATACCGATCAATTCCGGCAGTTCGGAGGAAACCATGATAATGCCTTTCCCCTGTCTGGCAATCTCTGTCATCAGCTTATAGATTTCAAATTTTGCTCCGACATCAATTCCTCTCGTAGGTTCATCCAGAATCATCACCTTGGGCTCACACAACAGCCATCTGGCCAGCAACACCTTTTGCTGATTGCCACCGGACAGAGAAGAGATCGGTGTATTCAGTGTCGGTGTCTTTACCGACATCTGTTTAAATACCTTCCCCACTTCGCTGGTCTCTTTCGCGCTATGTGTCCATCCGCTGTAGATAAAACGTTTCAGGTTTGCAAGCGAAGCATTCTCTTTCACACTCCGTACTGGAACAATTCCCTCAAGCCGACGGTCCTCCGCAAGAAGCGCGATTCCCTTTTCAATTGCCTGCTGCGGACTCTTGATCTCAACCGGTTTTCCATCTATCAGGACCTGCCCGCCGTCATGTGGATCCAGTCCGAAAACAGCCCGCATCGTCTCTGTACGGCCTGCGCCGATCAATCCTGCAAAGCCAACGATTTCACCTTGCGAAACATGAAAATTAATATCAGAAAAGACATCTTTCTCGTGAAAATCCCTGACCTCAAGGATCTTCTTTCCAATCGTTACCTGTTCCTTCGGATACACATTATCAAGTTTTCTGCCGACCATGCGTGTAATGACTGTATCGATATTCAGGTCAGCCGCGCGATCAGAGGAAATAACCGTTCCATCTCTGAGCACCGTAATGTCATCCGCAATCTGAAACACTTCATCCATCTTGTGAGAGATGTAAATAATCGAGACCCCGTGTGCTTTCAGTTCCCTGATCTTTTCAAAAAGGTTTTGTACCTCGCGTTCCGTAATTGAGGATGTCGGCTCATCCATAATTATGATCTGGGCGCCAACGCTGACAGCCTTGATGATCTCAAGCATCTGGATATCCGAAACCGTAAGTGTCTTCAGTTTCTGAGTCGGCTTATACGGCAGCTTCTCCTGGTTCAGCAGGTCTGTGGCCTCCTTCCGAACTTTTTTCCAGTCAACCTTTCCAAACTTTGTTACCGGCAGCCGCCCCAGAAACAAATTTTCCTCGACAGACAGTTCCGGTACGTAGTTAAGTTCCTGTGGAATCATTGCGATTCCATAGCTCCGTGCCTGGATCGGATCCTTGATTGTCACAGGTTTCTCATCAATGAAAATCTGTCCTGCATCCGGTTTGTACTGTCCATTGATAATCTTCATCAAAGTGGATTTGCCCGCACCGTTTTCCCCGCAGAGAGCATGAACTGTACCCTTTCTTACTGCGAAATTGATATGGTCCAGTGCTTTTACGCCAGGGAATGATTTTTCAATTCCTTGAACACGTATCTTAATTTCTTCACCCATTCCACTACTGCTCCTTTTGCTCCCCTACGCGATCTCTGACTCCGAGTTTTACGGAACATTTTAAAATACTTTTATAAATATGTTTTATGTTTGTTCTTTCGTAAAGAATAGTATTAAACAAGTGATTTGTCAAGCACATGTCTCAATTTTATAGAATATTGCTAGTTTTCAGTATGATTTTTGTTCAATATGCACATATTCGTTGCCGACTCAGCAGAGATTGTCACATATGTGGATTCAGTAATATTTGCATTTTCAAAAAAATAACCGCAGACTGTTGTCTGCGGCTACACGCTCCATATGACTTAAATCGATTTTATGTATTCATCTATGAATGTCATCCCGGCACCAACTGCTGATGCATCAACCCGGTAATGACATTGCTGAACATAACCACCTGTATGATCATAGGGATCTAGTCTTCCCACCATATCGCGAAGCTGATCCATATATTTTTCCATACAAGCACCTACATATCCTCCCAGAATAATTTCGCAGTCATACAGCATCCTCAGATTCACGACTGTTACAGCCAGATATTCCAGATACTCATGGAATTTCTCTTTTAGCTTTTCATCCCCTGCTTCCATATCCTCAAAGAAACGTTCCAGTTTTCCCTGCCGCGTATCCGCCAGCACATGCGCGCTGCAGTACGCATTCACACAGCCCTTCTGGCCACAGTAACATTTCTTCCCTCGTGGCTCAATCCGCATATGTCCGACCTCTGCACCGCGGCAGTTATCTCCTAAATATATTCCTTCTGTCCCAATTACTGCACCGCCAACGGAATTGCTCAGCATAAGATAAAAAATATTCTTTTCGGAATCAGCCTGCCAGATCTCGGCAAAACCCGCAGCATTTGCGTCATTAAAGATCTCAACACGGTAAGGTATTCTCTCAGAAAATTTATCAAACATATTCTCCGGTGCTCTGATAACCTTGCTGTATGTAATCCGATTCCTGCTGCGATCTACAATGCATGGAACAGAAATTCCAACTCCGAGAATGCTGTCCGGATCCATTCCAGCGCCGCTGATCAGATCAGATAGCTTCTTGTTAATCGCATCATAACATTTTCCCGTATCTTCAAAATGAAAGATATCCCGCTCTCCTCCCATCACAATTCTGCCTGCCATGTCCATCCCGGCAATTGTGATGTGGTTTTCTGTGATATCGATTCCGATCGCATGTTTGGCATTATAGTTGCATTTAATAACTTTTGCCTTTCTCCCGCCTGTGGACTCGAATACCCCGTCTGCATTCACAAGTCCCATGCTCTCAAGTTCTTTCAGATTCTGAAGAACAGTTGGAATGCTCAGGGACGTTTGAGCAGCGATATCCTGTCTGGAGATTCCCTCATTATTGAATACACATTTGAAGACAGTGTTTCTGTTGATTTTTCTCAGCTCTATTTTATTAGCCATAACTGCCTCCTGCAATTCTTTCATTATGTACTTTTATAAAAGTATGCTGTATGGCTAGTATATCACAAATAGATGCTGTTTTGAGTATTGAAAATGCTTACGGTTATCTGATTTTTGTTTTCTATTTATTTTTTTTCGCAACACAGATTATAATATTGTTATTATTCTGAGTTTTAATTCTGTTTGTACTAGAAACTCCGCGGCACGGGGAGCCGGTTAAGTTTCCGACTCCTCCTTGACCACTTTCTTGTTTTTGCGTGGTCTTCCGCGTTTGCCTTTATTGGTTTT